>Ga0137432_1000027_pt1 | contig 137517 bp, 122 predicted proteins | sample EasRivERMZT820_2_FD_102337 | JGI IMG/M metagenome (GOLD analysis project Ga0137432, IMG submission 102337) | Soil microbial communities from meander-bound floodplain in the East River, Colorado, USA - East River MetaG ERMZT820_2 | ecosystem: Environmental > Terrestrial > Soil > Floodplain ... | reverse complement strand
GCCTTCGGCGGCGGCCCCGAAGTTGGGTTTCGAGAACGTCGTCGCGAGCTCCGGCATCGACTTCCGCCACACGTTCGGCGACGACCAGTTCAGCAAGATCCTCGAGGACACCGGCTCGGGCGTGGCGCTGCTCGACTACGACGGCGACGGGAAGCTCGACGTCTTCCTGTCGAGCGGCCACTGGGTCGAAGGGATGAGCGACCCCGCGTTCAAGGACAAGACCTCGTCGGGCCGCAGCCGCCTCTACCGCAACCTCGGCGACTGGAAGTTCGAGGACGTGACCGACGCGGCCGGCATCCACGAGCGCGGCTTCGGGATGGGCGCGGTGGTCGGCGACTACGACGGCGACGGCGACGAGGACCTGCTCGTCCTGAACTGGGGGCCGAACGTCCTCTACCGCAACGACCATGGGAAGTTCGTCGACGCGACTGCGGCGTGCGGCGTCGCGGGGCCGGAGCGGCTGAACGGCCAGCCCAAGTGGAGCGTGAACGGCTTCTTCTTCGACTACGACCGCGACGGTGACGAGGACCTCTGGGTCTCGAACTACCTCGCCTTCGACCCCGGCTTCCGCGATCCGAACCTGCCCAAGGAGTACCCCTACGAGGGGCCCGAGTCGTATCGCGGCCAGCAGTCGCAGCTCTACCGCAACGACGGCCCCGACCCGAAGAGCGGCCCCGGCGGAAACATCCGGTTCGTCGACGTGACGAAGGAGGCCGGCCTCGAGTCGCCCGAAGCGAAGACGATGGGCGCCGTCGCGTGCGACTTCGACGGGGACGGCGACCTCGACGTCTTCACGGCGCTCGACTCGATGCCGAACGAGCTGTGGCGCAACGACGGCGGGAAGTTCGCGAAGGTCGCCGTCGACGCCGGAGTCGCTCTCGACAACGCCGGCAATCCGATGGCGTCGATGCACGGGACGGTCGGCGACGTCGACGGCGACGGCGCCTTCGACCTCTTCGTGCCGAATCTCGCCGAGGGCTGCCTCTATCGCAACGCGACGGAGCCGCGAGCCTCTGCTCCGGCGCCGCAGTCCGGCTCGAAGTCGCGGCTCTTCTACGTCGAGGAGGGCTCGCGGCGCGGTCTCGCGGCGACGCTCAAGGGCAGCGGCGCGTGGGGCTCGCAGCTCGCCGACTTCGACCTCGACGGCGACGAGGACCTGCTCGTGGTGCTCGGCGGCGCGTTCGACCTGAAGGCGGGCGAGCACGACCGCCTCTTCCTGAACGACGGCACTGGAAAGTTCCGCGACGCCTCGGGCGAGCTCGGCCCCGCCTTCGCCGAGCGCTGGGTCAGCCGCGGCGCCGCTTTCGGCGACCTCGACGACGACGGCGACCTCGACTACGTGGTGAACGTGAAGGACCCGGGCGCGCCGCCGCGCGTGATGCGCAACGACCTCGTTCACGCGGGCGACAAGAGTGGCGGGGGCGACGGGCCGCACTGGCTCTCGATCAAGCTGGTCGGCGCGGGCCGCGGCCGCGACGCGACCGGCGCGATCGTGACGTTCGACGTCGGCGGCAAGCGCCTCGCGAAGACCGTCGTGCGCGCGAACTCCTACCTGTCGCAGTGCGATTCGCGCCTCCTGATCGGGCTCGGCGGCTCGACGCACGTCGGGTCGATCCAGGTCCGGTGGCCCGACGGCTCGTCCTCGGAGGCAAAGATCGACGGGGTCGACCAGTTCGTCACGATCGTCGAGCCCTCCCCGGGCGACGCGAAGCCCGCGGCCGGCAAGTAAAGTCGCCGCGTCCTGGGAAGGAGGAGGGAGAGCGCATGTCCGCCAGTCCGGCTCTGGGTTTCTTCGCAGTGCGTCCGGCCCGCATCGAGGACGCGGCGACGATCGTCGACTTCAACATTCGCCTCGCGCTCGAGACCGAGAAGAAGGAGCTCGAGCTCCCGGTGGTCACGGCGGGCGTCGACGCGATCCTGCGCGACCCGCGGCTCGGCCGCTACTTCGTCGCCTTCGAGGGCGACCGCGTCATCGGCCAGCTCATGGTCACCGAGGAGTGGTCCGACTGGCGCAACGGCCGCATCTTCTGGCTGCAGAGCGTCTTCGTCGATCCCGCCGTGCGCGGCAAGGGCGTGTTCCGGCGCATGCTCGCGCAGATCCACAAGGTGGGACGGACCGAGGGCGTCGTCGGCATCCGCCTCTACGTCGAGAACCACAACCAGCGCGCGCAGGAGACCTACCTGCGCTACGGCTTCGCCGACGCGGGCTACCGCGTCCTCGAGCAGATCCCGCTTCCGCCGCCGGGCGGCGCACTGGCGTGACGGCCGCGGTAGGCGTGACGCGCGGGGCCTTCGCGCGGCGCGCGCCGCGGCGGTGGACCGCTCCGTGGCGCTGACGGCGACGGCGCGTCCCGAGCCCGACGCCGAGTGGCAGGCGGCGCGCGCCGACGCCGGCGTCGGCCCCCACCTCGGCGACGCGTGGCTCGCCTACCGGCGCGCGCAGGGCGCGAGCCCGCGCTTCGTGACGGTCCGGGAAGGCGGCGCGGCGGCGCCGATCGTCGCAGTCGGCGCGCTCCACCTGCATCGTCCGCGCTGGCGACCCTGGTCGCGCGCGGCGGCGAGCGCCGACCGGCTGCCGTGGTGGACCGCGGCGGGCCGCGCGCTCGCGGAGCGCGACGCCGCGGCGACGACCGAGCTCGCGCGCGCGCTCATCGAGCTGGCGCGAGCGTCGTCCTGGCGCGAGCTCGCACTCGACTCGTTCGACGGCCCGCAGCCGCCGCCCGACCTGCGCGCGCTGCGCTGCGAGACGAGCGACCGCTGCGAGTTCCTGGTCGACCTCGCGCCGCCGGAGGCCGACCGCTTCGCGCGGCTCAAGGCGAGCCACCGCCGCAAGGTGCGCGACGCCGAGGCGAGCGGCGTGACCGTCGCGGACGAGACCGGCGACACTGCGCTCGACCTGCTGCGCGAAATGCAGGGCGCGACGCAGGAGCGGCGCGCCGAGCGCGGCGAGGAGATGCGGCTGCCCGAGCGCGGCCACTACGAGCGGCTCGCCGCGACCTTCGTGGCGGGCGGCGGCGGCCGCCTCTTCGTCGGCCGGCGCGCGGGCGCGCCCCTCTCCGCGATCCTGTGCGGGGTCGAGCGGACGCGCGCCTACTACCTCATGGGCGGGACGAACGAGGCCGGGCTCGCGGTCAACGCGGCGACGCTCGTGCTGGTGCGGGCGGCGTCGCTGCTCGCCGAGGCGGGCGTGCGCGTCTTCAACCTCGGCGGCGTGCCGCGCGCGGCCGCCGCCGCGAGCCACCCGGCGCACGGGCTCGACCGCTTCAAGGAGGGGTTCGGCGCGGCGCGCGTCGACTGCGCGAGCGGGATCTGGCGGAGCGACGCGTGACTTCGCTGCGGACGCGAAGCGCGCTCGAGGCGCTGCGCTGGCGGCTCGAGCGGGCGCCCTTGGCGGCGGAGGCGGCGTGGCGCGACGGCGGCGGCCTGCGACCGCCGCGCGAGCTCGCGTCGCACCTGCTCGCGACGGTCGGCTGGATCGAGCGCGCGCACGACGCGACCGGCCGCAAAGGCGTCGCGCGCAGCTACTCGCTCGTCCCCCACCGCCGCTACGCGCGGCGCGGCTGGCTCCCCGCCTATCCCGAGACGACCGGCTACCTGATCCCGACGCTCTTCGCCGCCGCTCGTCATTTGGGACGGGATGAACTCGCGCGGCGCGCGCTCGAGATGGCGGAGTGGGAGGCGGAGCTCCAGCTCGAGAGCGGCGCGGTGCGCGGCGGCACCGTCGAGGACGAGGTGAGCCCCGCGGTCTTCAACACCGGGCAGGTGCTCTTCGGCTGGATCGCCACGTACGAGGCGTCGAGCGACGCGCGCTTCGCCCGCTGCGCGGCGCGCGCCGCGCGCTGGCTGGTCGAGTCGCTCGACGAGGACGGCGCGTGGCGGCGCGGCGCGTCGAGGTTCGCGGCGCAGAACGGCCACGTCTACAACGCGCGCGCCGCGTGGGCGCTGGCGCTGCACGGCATGCGGGCGCAAGACGCGGCCGCCGTCGCCGCGGCGCGCCGCGCCGCCGACTTCGCGCTGGTCCAGCAGCGGGAGAACGGCTGGTTTGCCGAGAACTGCCTCGACGATCCGGAGCATCCGCTGCTCCACACGATCGCCTACGCCGCGCAAGGGGTGCTCGAGATCGGGCTCCTGCTCGACGAGCCGCGCTTCGTCGAGGCGGCGCGTAGAGCGGCGCGCGGCGTCGCGACGCGCGTCGCGGCCGACGGCGCGTTGCCCGGTCGCCTCGACGCGGAGTGGCGCGCGGCCGCGACCTGGTCGTGCGTCACCGGCGAGGCGCAGATGGTGCTCGTGTGGGACCGCCTCGACGCGCTCGACGCGAAGGCCGGCGCGAGCGGCGAGTTCGGGGCGGCGGCGACGGCGGTGCTGCGCCACGCGCTCGCGACCCAGGATCTCGACCACCGCGATCCCGGCATCCGCGGCGGCGTCGCCGGCTCGTTCCCGATCTGGGGCGCCTACGGGCGCTACGAGTACCTGAACTGGGCGGCGAAATTCCTGACCGATGCGCTGCTCGGCCGGCTCGCGCACGAGCCGGGCGGCACGCGCGGTTAGCAGCGCATCAGCGTCCGTCCCGCGGCGCCGTCGCGGCGCCGGAGGTCAGGCGCACGATCTCCTTGCGGGCGCGCACCAGCCGCGGGTCGCGCGTGAAGTGGCGCCGGTCGGCGATCGCGATCCCCTCGCGCAGCGGCGCGAGCGCCGACTCGGTCTCGCCCGCGTCGACGTAGGCGAGCCCGAGCTGCAGCAGCGTCTCCATGAGCGGCGCGTCGACGGGGTCGAAGTGGAGCTTGCGGATCGCGAGCGCCTCCTCGAGCAGCGGGACAGCTTCGGCGGCGCGGCCGTCGGCGCACTGCACGTCGGCGAGCAGCACGAGCGTCCACGCGATCACCGGGTTCTTCGGGTCGTAGAGGGCGCGGCGGATCTCGAGGCTGCGGTCGAGCAGCGCCTCCGCCTCCTCGAGCTCGCCCTTCGCCCGCAGCACGCGCGCGAGCGTCTCGAGCGAGATCGCGATGCGTGGATCCTCGTTCGGGAAGAGCCGCGTCGCGAGCGCCAGCGTGGCGCGCGCGGGCGCCTCGGCGCCGGCGGCGTCGCCGCGCTCGAGGCGGTTGAGCGCGCTCGCCGCCTCGAGCCCCGCCATTCGCGCGTCGTCCGCCGCTCCCGTGGCCTTGCGCTGCGCGCGCGCCTCGTCGAGCACCGCGTCGGCGTCGTCGAAGCGGCGCAGCGCAGTCAGCGTGAGGCCGAGATCGGCCTGCGCCTGGCCGAGCTCGTCCTCGGGGCCGCCGAGCTCGCGCGCCAGCGCGATCGCCTCGCGCAGCCGCTTCTCCGCGTCGGCGTACTGCGCCGAGCTGCGCTTCGCCCAGCCGAGGCAGCGCAGGAGCTGGACGAAACGCGCGTCGCGCGTCGCACCGGCGCGGCGCGCCAGCTCGAGCGCCTTCTCGAACTGGTCGCTCGCCCAGCCGGGATAACCGAGCGAGCCGTAGACGCGCCCCATCGCGATGCGCAGGTCGAGCTCGAGGCCGGGGTCGTCCTTCAGCAGCCCCTTCTCGAGCTCGTCGTTGGCGAAATGGAGCTGCTTCTGCAGCGAGCACTCGAAGCCGCGCGCCGAGGTCGGCTCGAGCTGGACCAGCATCTCGCGCAGGAGCTTGTTCACGCGCTGCGTCGACTCGGCCTGGTGCCGCGCCTTCGCGCTCCCGCTCACCAGCCCCGCCGCGCCGCCGTACAGCGCGAGCAGCGCGACCAGCGCGGCGGCGACCAGCGCGCGGTGGCGGCGGACCCAGCGCGAGAGCAGGTAGGCCGCGCCCGGTGCGCGCGCGACGACCGGCTGGTGCGAGAGGTGGCGGTCGACGTCGGCGGCGAGCTGTTCGACCGACGCGTAGCGGCGCGCCGGCTCGGCGGCGATCGCCGTCATCACGATCGCGTCGAGGTCGCCGCGCAGCGTGCGGCGCAGCGCCGCGCCGTCCTGGCCGCGCGCGGCGGCGGCCGCGTCGGAGATCGCGGCGGCGCTCGGGCGCGGCGGCGGCGTCTCGGTCAGCGCGCGCTCGAGGTCGGTGGTCGAGCTCTCGGCCGACCGCCACGGCCGCGCGCCCGTCGTCATCTCGTAGAGGATCACGCCGAGCGAGAAGACGTCGCTCGCGGTCGTGATCGCGCCGCCGCGCACGAGCTCCGGGCTCGAGTACTCGGGGGTGAGGCGGCGCTCGATCGTGCGCGTCGCCGCGTCGGGCGCGCCGGCGTCGAGCACCTTCGCGATCCCGAAGTCGACCAGCTTGACCTTTCCCTCGGCGGTGACGAGGACGTTGCTCGGCTTCAGGTCGCGGTGGACGACGAGGTTCTGGTGGGCGTACTGGACCGCCGCGCACACGTCGCGGAAGAGCGCGAGGCGGCGCGCGATCGGGAGCCTGCGCTCGTCACACCAGTCGTCGAGGCGCGTGCCGGCGACGTGCTCCATCACGAAGTAGGGGACGCCGTCCTCGGTCTCGCCGCCGTCGACGAGGCGCGCGATGTTCTCGTGCGAGAGCGCAGCGAGCACCTGGCGCTCGCGGCGGAAGCGCTCGAGCATCTCCGGGTGGTCGGCGCTGCGCTTCAGGAGCTTGAGCGCGAGCTTCTGCTCGAAGGCGCCGTCGTCGCGCGCGACGAGGTAGACGACGCCCATGCCGCCCGCGCCGATCCGCTCGAGCACGCGCCAGCGGTCGATCCTCTCCCCCACCCACGGGTCGGCGGGCTGCTCGAGGAAGTCGCCGGCGCCGCGCTCGAGCTCGAGCAGCGCCGCGACCTCGGCCTCGAGCGCCGCGTCGCCGCCGCAGCGCTCGTCGAGGAACGCGGCGCGCCGCGCCGCCGGCAGCTCCCGCGCGGCAGCGAAGAGCTCCTCGATTCTCGCCAGGTGGAGCTGGTCGGGGCGGAGTGCGTCGTTCATGACCACGGCGTCCCACCGCCGGAACGGCGGCCGGGCGGGCTCATCGCTTCAGCTCGCGCAGGAGCCAGACGCGCGCGAACTCCCAGTCGCGCTTGACCGTCGCCGGGGAGGCGCCGAGCGCGGCGGCCGACTCGGCGACGGAGAGCCCGGCGAAGAAGCGCAACTCGACCACCTTCGCCTTGCGCTCGTCGAGCGCCGCCAGCCGCACCAGCGCCTCGTCGAGCGCGAGCAGGTCGACCGCGTCGCGCGACTCGGGCTGCGCGATCTCCGGGCCGGTGTCGACGCTGCGCCGCCCGAGGCCGCCGCCGCGCTTGGCGCTGGCGCGCTTCTCCGCGTGGTGGACCAGCACGCGCCGCATCGCCATTGCCGCAATGGCGAGAAAGTGGGAGTGCGACTCGTAGCGCGCGTCGCGCTGGCCGACGAGCTTCAGGAACGCCTCGTGGACGAGCGCCGTCGGCTGCAGCGTGTGGCCCGACCGCTCGCGCCGCAGCTGCGCCTCGGCGAGGGTGCGCAGCTCCTCGTAGACGATCGGGAACAGGCGCTCCGCCGCGTCGCCGCCGCGGTCGAGCTCGGAGAGGAGGCGGGCCACTTCTTCGCCGCGGTCGTTCCCGGCCATCGGGGCGAGTCTACGGAGGCGGGCGCGGCTCGCCGAGACGGGACGGGAAGCGACGCGGTCACTTGTCCTTCAGGTACCCCATCGCGCGCAGGCGCTGCTCCTGCTCCGGGGTGAGGTCGGCGCGCTCGGGCTCGGCGAGCTTGCCGGCGAGGCGCTCCATGTCGCCGTGGAACTTCTCGAGCCGGAGCGCCAGGGCGTCGGCCGACGCCGGGTCGTCGAGCCGCTTCTGCTCGCGCGGGTTGGCCGAAAGGTCGTAGAGGCGGCGCTCCTTGCGGCCGTCGTGGAAGTCGATCGTGAAGAGGATGCGGTCGCCGGAGCGCACCGCCGACCAGCGGTCGCTGCGCCGCGTCAGCTTCTCCGAGCCCGGCGTCGTGAAGTACCACGACGTGACGAGCTCGTGGAAGGTCGGCCGCTCCGGCGCGTCGTCGCCGAGCAGCGAGCGCCCGTGCATCGGCCCGTCGTAGTCGACGCCCGCCAGCTCGAGCACCGTCGGAAACAAGTCGACGCCGTTGACGATCCGCTCGTCGCGGCGCGGCGCCGCGGCCGGCGTCCCCTTCGCCGGCTTGACCAGCAGCGGCACGTGCAGCGACTCGGCGTAGAGGTTGTTCTTGTGGCCCTTCTGGCCGTGGTCGAAGAACTCCTCGCCGTGGTCGGCGGTGACCACGAGCGCGGTGTCGTCCCAGAGGCCTCGCTCACGCAAGAGCGCGAAGATGCGCCCGAGCGATTCGTCGGTCGCGCGGATCTCGCCGTCGTACTGCGAGACGACGTAGTCGAGCTGCGGCCGCGGCATGGTCGCGTTGACCTTGGTGTTGCGCTCGTAGTCGGTGAGGTCGACCTTCTGCGCGCCGGCCGGGACGAACTGCGCGTCGAAGGGCGGCGGCGGCAGGTAGGCGTAGTGCGGGTCCCAGAAGTAGAGGAAGAGCAGGAACGGCCGCGCCGGGTCGCGGCCCGCGTCGAGGAAGCGGCGCACCGCCGCCTCCATCTTCGGGTCGGTCGGCTCGCGGTCGAGGTGGTCGGCGTCGGGGGCGATCGAGTCGTCCCACGTCTCGAAGCCGAGGTCGAGCCCGTAGGGCTTGCAGAGGTAGGGGCCGCTCACGACGCCGGCGGTCTGCCAGCCCTTCTCGGTCAGCAGCTTCGCGAAGGTGGTCGCGGACGGGGCGAGCGCGTCGCGCGGCTCGCGGACGCGGTGGGCGCCGGGATAGAGGCCGGTGAAGAGCGTCGCGTGCGACGTGAGCGTCCAGCTCGTCACGGTGTAGGCCCGCGGGAAGTCGAGGCTCTCGCGCGCGAGCGCGTCGAGCGCCGGCGTGGTCGCGCGCGGGTAGCCGAGCCAGCCCATGTGGTCGGCGCGCAGCGACTCGATCGTGACGACGAGGAGGTTGGGACAGCGCGGCGGCGCGTGCGGCGGCGCGGACGGCGCGGGGTCGCCGCGCTCGCAGGAGAAAGCGAGGGCGGCGATCGCCGAGGCGACCGCCGCCCTTGGGATTCTGTCCGATCTCACGCTGCGGGTTCGCTCAGCTCGTCGCGTGCTCTTTCTCGACGATGGCGAGGACCATGCGGACCAGCTCCGCGAGCGAGCCCGCCGCCATCTTCTTCATGACGTTCGCGCGGTGGACCTCGACCGTCTTCGGGCTCAGCCCGAGCGCGGTGCCGACCGACTTGTTCGGCCGGCCCTGGACCACGAGGTCCATCACCTGCTTCTCGCGCGGCGTCAGGAGCTGCACGCGGCGGCGGATCTCGTCGCGCTCGCCGCGGTCGCGGCGCCGGCGCGCGTCCTCCTGCAGCGCCGCCTCGATCCGGTCGATCAGCATCTGCCCGCTGAACGGCTTCTCGATGAAGTCGAAGGCCCCCTGCCGCATCGCCTGCACGGCGACCGGGACGTCGCCGAATCCGGTGATGATCAGGATCGGGAGCGAGATCGACTCGACCGCGAGCCGCTCCTGCAGCGCGAGCCCGCTCATGCCCGGCATTCGCACGTCGAGCACGAGGCAGCCCGGCCGGTCCGACTTGCAGTTCTCGAGGAATTCGCCCGCCGACGCGTAGGTCTCGACGGTGCGCCCGCTCGTCTCGACGAGCTTGCGGATCAGTCGCAACAGCGCCGGGTCGTCGTCGACGACGAACACCGTGGGCTCGGCACCACCCATCGTCTGCCCCTTTCCCGTGATCGTCGCCAAGGGCGTCGGACGCATACCGCCGGGGACCGGTCGCGCGCCGTTGACGCTTCGTGGATCGACCACCCCCGTCGCGATGACCGATGAAGAGATGTTCATCCACAGCACTCCAGGAATCACGATGGACCCATACGGTATCCCTGCTCAGGAAAGATGCGTAGGGCTCCGAGCCTCTTCGCCCCCTGCGGGAAGTCCGTGCGCGCTTCGATGCGAGGGTGGTCACCCAGTGTCAAAGGAATGTCATCCACCGGCGATTCCCCACGCCGATAGGGGCGCTCATTAGTCTCCGCACATTGCGCCGAACCGTCGGGAGCACCTTCGATGATCGAAGTGGTGGTTTGGGGAGAGAACGTCCACGACCGCGAGGATCCGCACGTTCGCGCGGTCTACCCCGAGACGATGCACGAGTGCATCGCGAGCGCGCTGCGGTCCGGCGGCGTCGATTCGGTGCGCACCGCGACGCTCGACCAGCCGGAACACGGGCTGACCGAGGCACTGCTCGCGAAGACCGACGTGCTCACGTGGTGGGGACACCAGGCCCACGATCTCGTGCGTGACGACGTCGTCGAGCGCGTCGTCCGTCGCGTGAACGAGGGGATGGGGCTCGTCGTGCTCCACTCGGGCCACTACTCGAAGCCGTTCAAGCGGCTGCTCGGCACGACCTGCTCGCTCACGTGGCGCGAGGCCGACGAGCTCGAGCGCGTCTGGGTCGTCGACCCGGGCCACCCGATCGCAGACGGACTGCCGCCCCACTTCGAGATCGAGAAGAGCGAGATGTACGGCGAGCCGTTCCGCATCCCGCCGCCGGACGAGCAGGTCTTCCTGAGCTGGTTCGAGGGCGGCGAGGTCTTCCGCAGCGGCTGCACGTGGAGGCGCGGCCAGGGCCGCATCTTCTATTTCAGCCCCGGCCACGAGGCCTACCCGATCTACCGCGACAAGAACGTCCAGCGCGTCCTGCAGAACGCCGTGCGCTGGGCCGCGCCGGCGAAGATCGTGAAGGACTCGTGCCCGAACATCCCGCTCGAGCAGACGCCGGAACGGGAACGGATCGAAGCGAAGCTGCGCGCGCGGAAGCGGTGACGCCCGGCGCGCCCCCGCGCGCTCAGAACAACTTCTCGACCAGCGCCCGCGGACCTTCGAACGCCGTCCGCGTCATGTAGTGCTGCACGCCGCGCAGGCCGCCGAGCTCCTCGCCGCCGCCGGCGCGGCCGGGGCCGCCGTGGATCAGGTCGGGGAGGACCATGCCGGGCGGGAGCGTCGTCCCCTCGCTCTTGCTGTCGACGAGGCAGACGCGGCCGACCCACGGCGCGATCGCCTTCGAGACCTGAGCGGTCCACTCGCGCCCCTCGGCATAGAGCGTCGTGACGAGCATCCCGCCGCCGCGCCGCACCAGCGCGGCCGCGCTCTCCGGCTTGCCGTCGTAGGGGACCACGACCGCGACCGGCCCGAACACCTCGTCCTGGTGCGCCGCAGCAACGCCCTTCTCGTCCTTCGCGACGAAGAGCATCGGCCCGCAGAAGAAGCCCTTGCCGGCCGGGACGTCGATCAGCGCGTCGGGCCGCTCCTTCCCGAACGCGACCGTGGCCGCGCCGCGCAGCCGCGCGCAGCCGGCGTGCACGTCGTCACGCTGCTGGCTCGTCGCGAGCGGGCCCATCTCCACGCCGGCGCTCGCCGGATTGCCGACCTTCACGCGGCCGAGCCGGTCGGCGAGTTCCGCCGTCACCTCCTCGACGAGCGCCGTCGGGACGAGGAGGCGGCGCGTCGCGGTGCACTTCTGCCCCGACTTCTCCGTCATCTCGCGCACCGTGTCGCGCAGGAAGGTCTGCCACGCGGAGCTCGACGTCTCGACGTCGGGCGCGAGCACGGCCGCATTCAGGCTGTCGGCCTCGACGTTGACGCGCACGCCGTTCTTGAGGAGCGCCGGAATGGAGCGCACCGTCGTCCCGGTTCCGCTCGAGCCCGTGAACGCGACGACGTCCTGCGGACCGAGCCGCTCGAGCAGCGCGCCGACCGGACCGAGCACCTGCTGGAACGCGCCCGCCGGCAGGGCGCCCGACTCGACGAGGATCTCGGCGAGGCGCGCCGCCGTCCACGCCGTCGCGGTCGCCGGCTTGTTGATCACCGGCACGCCCGCGAGCAGCGCCGTCGCCGCCTTCTCCGCGAAGCCCCACGCCGGGAAATTGAAGGCGTTGATGAGGACCGCGACGCCCTCGCGCGCCAGGTAGGCGTGGCGCCCCGCGAGCTTCGCCCCGCGCCCGATCAGGATCGCCTCGCCGTCGGCGAGCTCGCGCGCGTCGCCGAGCTTCTTGCCGAGCTCCGCGTAGGCGCTGAGCGTGCCCGACGCGCCGTCGACGTCGAACTTGGCGCCACCCCGGGTCGTCCCGCCGTTCGCGACCGACGTCTCGATCAGCTCGTCGCGCTTCTCGAAGATCGCCGCCGCGAGCTTCGCGAGGAGCTCGCCGCGCTGCGCGAAGGTGAGCGCGCGCAGCGCCGGACCGCCCGTCTCTCGCGCGAAGTCGGCGGCCGCCGCGAGGTCGACGCCGCCGCAGTGCGCGGTCGCGACCGTCTCCTCCGTCGTCGGATTGAGCAGCGCGACCGGCTCACCCTTGCCGGTAGCGAACGCACCGCAGACGTAGCTCGTGAGCGTGGGCATCGACGTTCCTCGCCAAAGGGGCGGGAACATTACCCGGCGACTCAGCGGTGGTCGTCGCCCTTGGGCGCGGGTTCGTCGTCGTCGTCGACGTACCCGAGCGCCTCGAGCTCCGCTCGACGCTTCGCGTCGGCGGCGGCGTCGACCCCGCTCGTCTCGCCGCGCAGCTGCTTGCGGCGCGCGCGCTGCTCCTTCCACTGCGCGTCGAGCTCGCGCGCGAGCGCGCGCGCCACCTCGGGGCGCTCTGCCGCGACGTCCTCGAGCTCGAAGGGGTCGGCCTCGAGCGAGTAGAGGTGGTCGCCCTTGTCGTCACGCACGAGCCGCCACTTCTCGGTCGTGAGCGCGAGGCCGGGTGAGCGGCGCTTGAAGACGGGCACCATCGCGAAGAGCGGCCGGCTCTCGAAGCCGGCGGCGAGGACGTCCCGGCCGCGCGCCTGAGCGAGGAACCCCTTCGCGTCGAAGCCGCGGGTGTGCGCCGCCGCCGTCGCGAGCACGTCGAGCGTCGAGACCAGCGCGTCGACGCGCGCCGGCGCGAGGCCCTGCGCCTTGATCAGGAACGGGACGGCGAGCTGCTCGCGCCAGACGAGGCCGTGCGCGAGGTCGCCGTGCTGGCCGAGCCCCTGGCCGTGGTCGCCGGTCAGCGCGACCGTCGTCGTGCCGGCGACGCCGAGCCGGTCGAGCTCGGCGAAGAGGTCGGCGAGGCGGTCGTCGAGCAGCCGGATGCAGCCGTCGTAGAGGTCGACCACGTCGCGCGGCGCGACCTCGCCGACCTTCACGCCCGCCACCTTCTCGGGGAAGCGCCGCTCCGCGAGGTGGCGCGCGAGCGCCTCGTCGGCCGTGAAGAGTTTCGCGTGCGAAGCAGGCGGATGTTCGCCGGCGACGTAGGGTCCGTGCGGCTCGTAGTAGTGGATCCAGAGGAAGAAGGGGCCGCCCTTCACGCGCTCGAGCCACGCGAACGCGGCCGCGTTCGTCTCGGTCCCGGCGCGGCGCGCGCCGTCGGGCTCGCTCCATTCGTCGAAGCCGACGCTCACGCCGGTGACGCGCTTGAGCGGCGCCGCGCTCACGAAGCCGCCGGTCGCCCAGCCCTGCGCATGCGCGAGCTGCGCGAAGCTCTCGAGCTGCGCCGACGGCGCGAACGGGGCGCACCCCTCCTCGCCGCTCAGCTGGAGCGAGTTGGCGACGACGCCGTGCTCGATCGGGTAGACGCCGGTGAGCATCGAGAGGTGGCTCGGCGTCGTGTGGGCGATCGGCGAGAGGCAACGCTCGAAGAGGACGCAGCCGCGCGCGAACTCCTCGAGCCGCGGCGCGGTGTCGCGGAAGTAGCCGTAGCTCTTCAGATGGTCCGCGCGCAGCGTGTCGCAGGTGACCAGGACGAGGTTGTCGCGCGGCGCGGCGGGCGGCGCGTCCGGCACCCCGCCGCAGGCGCCCAAGGCCGCTGCCATGGACGCCGCGGCGAGGGCCGCTGCACCGAGGTCGCATCGCGTCACGCGAGAGCTCGCCGCGCGAGCGATCTCAGTACCGGTACCAGTCGCTCTTGTAGGGTCCCTCGACCGGCACGCCGAGGTACTTCGACTGGTCGGCCGACAGCTTGGTGAGCTTCACTCCGAGCTTGCCGAGGTGCAGCCGCGCCACCTCCTCGTCGAGATGTTTGGGGAGCTTGTGGACGCCGACCGCATGCGCCGGCTTTTGCGTCCAGAGCGCGATCTGCGCCATCACCTGGTTCGTGAAGCTGTTCGACATCACGAAGCTCGGGTGGCCGGTCGCGCAGCCGAGGTTCACGAGGCGGCCGCGCGCGAGCAGGATCAGGGTCTTCCCGTTCCTCAGGAAGAAGCGGTCGACCTGCGGCTTGATCTCCTCTTCGCGCGTCGAATTCTTCTCGAGCCATTTCACGTCGATCTCGATGTCGAAGTGGCCGATGTTGCAGAGGATGACGTTGTCCTTCATCGCCTGCATGTGCGCGCCGGTGACGATGTCGCGGCAGCCGGTCGTGGTGACGAAGAGGTCGCCTTCCTTGACGGCGTCCTCCATCGTCGTGACCTCGAAGCCCTCCATCGCCGCCTGCAGCGCGCAGATCGGGTCGATCTCGGTCACGAGCACGCGCGCACCGAAGCCGCGCATCGACTGCGCGCAGCCCTTGCCGACGTCGCCGTAGCCCGCGATCACCACGACCTTGCCGGCGATCATCACGCCGGTCGCGCGCTTGATGCCGTCGGCGAGCGACTCGCGGCAGCCGTAGAGGTTGTCGAACTTCGACTTGGTGACCGAGTCGTTCACGTTGATGGCGGGCAGCTTGAGCTTGCCCGACTCGTGGGCCTGGTAGAGGCGGTGCACGCCGGTCGTCGTCTCCTCCGAGACGCCCTTGATCTCCTTCAGCATCTCGGGGTGCTTGTCGTGGACGATCCAGGTGAGGTCGCCGCCGTCGTCGAGCAGGAGGTTGGGGCCCTTGCCGTCGTCGAACTCGAGCGAGCGCTCGATGCACCACTCGTACTCGGCCTCGGTCTCGCCCTTCCAGGCGAAGACCGGGATCTTCCGCGCGGCGATCGCGGCGGCGGCGTGGTCCTCGGTCGAGAAGATGTTGCAGCTGCTCCAGCGCACCTTCGCGCCGAGGTGGGCGAGCGTCTCGATCAGGATCGCCGTCTCCACCGTCATGTGGAGGCAGCCGGCGATGCGCGCGCCCGTGAGCGGCTTGGACTTCCCGTACTTCTCACGCAACGACATGAGCCCCGGCATCTCGGGCTCGGAGATCTCGATCTCCCTGCGGCCGGCTTCGGCGAGCGAGATGTCCTTCACCTTGTAGTCGGAAAAGGCGCGGTCGGCGGCGGCGGGCTTGCGGGCGGGCGGCTTCATCACGGGCGACTTCATCGCGGTCTCCGAATCAGCGGGTGAGGGTGGACAAGGGGGAGGGAACGGACGACAGGGCATCCGCTTTCGAGTTCGAGGCGTCGCGCGGCAGCGGCAGCGCGCGCGCGTGCAGGACGAAGAGGGGCAGCTCGGCCTTCTTGCCGCCGGGGCGCTCGACGACGTAGGCGTCCTCGACGATGTCGGTCAGGACGTCGCGGAAGCCGGCGCGCTCGACGCGGCCCTTGAGCTCGGTGACGTCGAGGCCGAGACGCAGGTCGGCCATCGTCTCGGACATCCACGCCTCCTTGTGGGGCAGGAGCTCCGTGACGACGAGCGAGCCGTCGGGCTTGAGCGCGCGCCGCATCTCGCGCAGCGACGCGACGACGTCGGGGACGTGGTGGAGCACGAGGCTCGCGAAGATCGCGTCGACCTCGCCGTCGGCGAGCGGCAGGCGGTCGAGCTCGCCCTGCCGGAACTCGACGCGCTCCTCGTGGCCGAGGAGGTTGGCGCGCGCCTGCTCGAGCATCGCGCTCGAGTGGTCGATGCAGATCACGCGCGCCGCGACGCGCACCAGCGTGCGCGCCATGTAGCCGGTGCCGCAGCCGACGTCGGCGACGACGAGGTCGGCCGGCACCAGCGCCGCGAGCGCACGCCAGCGGACGTTGCCGCGCTTGAACTCGCTGCCGAGCTTGTCCCACTCGGGCGCGACCTTGTCGAAGAAGGAGCGGCTCTTCTTGCGGCGGTCCTCGCGCACGCCTTCCAGGCGCTTCAGGTCGTCGGCGCGCCCCTCGACGTGGACGAGGCGCGCCTCGATCGCCGACCAGAGGTCTTCGGGCAGCGCGTCGCCCCGCAGCAGCCGGACGTGGACGTAGGCGCCGGCGCGCCGCTCGTCGAGCAGCCCCGACTCGCGCAGCAGTTTCAGGTGGTTGCTGATGCGCGACTGCGACATCGCCATGGCGCGCGCGAGCTCGCCGACCGCCAGCTCCTCACGGGCGAGCAGCCCGAGGATGCGCAGCCGCGTCGCGTCGGCGAGGAGCTTCAGGACGGTGGTCAGGTTCGGCTTCACGACGGCGGGACATCATCGCTTCATGAACCGATAAGTCAACGGCGATTCCCCCGGGGAAACGGGGGGCCGACCCCCGTCTCCGGCGGCTCCTCGCCGAACCGCCGGAACCAGCGGTCGGCCGCGCCGAGCCACTTCTCGACGTTCTCGCGCCCGCGGATCACGTGGCCGACGCCCGGCAGCGAGAGCAGCTCGCACGGCCGCTCGCGGCGCGCCATCGCGGCGAACATCCGCTCGCTCTGCTCCACCGGCACGCGGCGGTCGCGCTGACCGTGCACGAGCAGCAGCGGCGCGCACTCGCCGGCGAGCGACTCGAGCAGCCGCGCCGGCGAACGCGCGCGGTAGAGGTCGGGCTGCTGGTCGGGCGTGCCGCCGAGCCCGACGACGGCGAGCGCGGAGAGGTCGGAGGTCGCGTAGAAGCTCGTCCAGTCGCTCACCCCCGCCGCCGCGCACGCGGCGCGGAACTTCGTCGAGCGCAGCGCCGCCATCTCGGCGAGGTAGCCGCCGTAGCTGTGGCCGAGCACGAAGAGGCGCCGCGCGTCGGCGACGCCGAGCGCGACCAGCGCGTCGGCCGCCGCATCGAGGTCGGCGAGCTCGCGGCCGCCGAAGTCCCCCACGTTCATGGCGAGGAAGTCGGCGCCGTAGCCGTCCGAGCCGCGCAGGTTCGGCGCGAAGACTGCGTAGCCGAGGCTCGCCCACGCCTGCGCGAAGTTGTCGTTGAAGCGCAGCGTGCTGCGACCCGCGCTGCCGCCGTGCAGGACGATCAGCGCCGGATAGGGCGCGGCGAACTCCGCCGGCTCGAGCAGCAGGCCGTCGAGCGGGAGCTCGTCGGCGCCGCGGAACGACACGACGCGCCACGGCGCGAGTCCGCGTTGCACGAGGCCCTCGTTGGGGTCCTCGACCACCCGGCTCTCGAGGCTCGGCCATTCGAGGAGGCGCACTCGGTCGGGGCGCGCCGGCCCCGACTCGATCGCGAGCAGGCGGCGCGCCCCGGGCGCCGCCGAGAGGCGCGACCACGCCGCGCGCCCGTCGGTGCGCCAGCGCCAGCTCGCCGCGCCTCCCTGCGCGTCGAGCACCACCTCGAGCAGGTCGTCGGCCAGCCCGCGCTGGGTCGGGACGAGCAGCGTCCGCTCGTCGACGAAGACGATGCGCTCGTCGGCGCCGAAGATGCCGTTCCCGATCGAGATCGGCACGTCCGAGGTCAGCCGCGTCGCGCGCCCCGTCGCGAGGTCGATGCGGGCGAGGTCGCGCTTGGCGGACGAGACGGCGTTGCGCGCCTCCTGAAGCGCGCAGACGACGGCCCCCGAGTCGGGCGTGAACGTCGGCTTCGCGAGCTGCAGCCCTCCGCCCGTCACCTTGCGCGCGCGGCCCGCCGCGAATTCGAAGAGCCAGAGGTCGAGCGCGTCGCCCTCGACGCGGAAGCTCGGCGCGTCGGTCGCGACCAGCGCGAGCGCGCTGCCGTCCGGCGCGAGCGCGCGCTCGCGGATCGAGAGCGGCCCGAAGCGCGCCACCACCTCGCCGAGGACGCCGTGCTCGACGTCGACCGCCTGCAGCAGCGCCTCGCGCGGTTCCTCCGATTCGAGCAGCGCGAGCCAGCGGCCGCCGTCGCCGCCCGCGGCGCCATTCGCTGCATGGAAGACGTCGAAGATGCGGCTCGACGCGCCGGGCGAGAGGATGCGGCGCGGCGCTCCGCCCGCCTCGATCCCCCACAGCTCGCAGCCCGGCAGCGCGCCGCGCAGCAGCAGCGCGACCTCGCCTTTCGCGTCGTAGGAGAGTGCGCTCCAGTCGTCGGCCGGCAGCTCGTGGACGGTGCGCGTCGCACCGCGCTTCCCCCATTCGAGAGCGACCAGGCGCGCCGGCCCGCCCACCCCCTCCATCTCGAGGGCGAGCGCGTGGCGGCCGTCGGGCGCGAGCGCGGCGCTGCCGACGTAGGTGCGCGAGAAGAGGTCGGCCGGCTGCAGCGGCGCGGCGGGATCGCCGTCGGAGGGCAGGACGGAGAGGGGCAGCAGCGCGGCGCGGGTGGCGAGGCCCACAAGGAGGGGGACGACGGACATCACGGACGCTCCGGCTTGCACTCCCGCGCGGGTCGCCACAACCTATCGAGCCCGCCCCGTTTCCGGAGCCTGCATGTTCCAGCGCGTCGCGTCGCCGCAGGGAGGTTCGCTCGCGCTCGACGCGACGCCGCCCCCGCACGCGCACGGGACCTCGCTGGTCTACCTGCACGGGCTCGGCTCGGAGCGCGGCGGAGAGAAGGCGCGCTTCCTCGAGGAGCGCGCGCTCGAGCGGGGCTTCGGCTTCGCGCGCTTCGACTTCCGCGGCCACGGCGACTCGACCGGCCGCTTCGAGGAGATGACGCTCTCCCGCCACCTCGAGGACGTCGCGGCGGTGCTCGCCCACCTGCGCGCGGGCGCGGCCGGCCGCGCCCCCGAGCGCGTCGTGCTGGTCGGCGCGTCGCTCGGCGCGGTGGTCGCGGCGTGGCACGCGCTGCTCCACCCCGGAACGATCGCCGCGCAGGTCCTGATCGCGCCGGCGTTCCGGATCATCGAGCGCTACCTCGAGGCGCTCGGCGAGTTCGGCCGCGCGCGCTGGCAGCGCGAGGGCACCTATCGCTTCGTCGGGCCGTGGTTCGAGTTCGACCTCGACTGGCGCGTGATCGAGGACGCGGCGAACTACCCGCCGGAGCGGCTCGAACGCGAGACGGCGACGCCGACGCTCCTGATCCACGGGACCGCCGACGCCACGGCGCCGTTCGCGTTGAGCGAACGGTTCGCTGCGGCGTGCGTCGCGCGGCCGCGCCTGGTCGCGATCGCCGGCGGCGACCACCGCCTCACTGCCCACAAGGAGCGCGTCGCCGACGAGCTCTTCTCGTTCCTCGCCCGGCAGGGCATCGGAGAGGCGTCGTGTCGCACGCAGGCCGGCTCGTAGGCGCGGCGCTCGCGTTCGCGCTCGCGCTCGCGCAGCAGGCGGCGCCGCCGCCGCTGCCGCGCGACGAGCTGCGCGACGACGAGCTCGCCGGCGCGTCGAAGCTCGGCCTGCCCGATCCGATCCCGGGCCTCTCGAACGACGAGCGCGCGCTCGCCCGCCTGCGCCTCGGCCGCCGCCTCTTCTTCGACCCGCAGCTCTCGGCCGACCGCACCGTGAGCTGCGCCACGTGCCATCCACCGGAGCACGCGTTCGCCTCGCCGGAGAAGCTGCCGCGCGGCGTCGGCGGCCGGACCTGCGCCCGCAACGCGCCGACGCTCTTCAATCGGGCGCTCGGCACGGCGCAGTTCTTCGACGGGCGCGCGGCGACGCTCGAGGCGCAGGTCGTGATGCCGATCGAGAGCCACGACGAGATGGCGACCACGGTCGACGAGGTGGTGAAGCGCCTCGCTCGGTCGGCGGAGTACCGCGCGCTCTTCGCGGCGGCCGGCGCGGCGGAGCCCGACGGCGCCACGCTCGCCGCCGCGCTCGCCGAGTTCGTGCGGCGGCTCATCGCCGGCGACAGCCCGATCGACCGCTTCCGCGCGGCGCAGGGCGACCTGACCGCCGTCGAGCGGCACGGGCTGTGGCTCTTCGAGAGCAAGGCGCGCTGCTGGCGGTGCCACGCCGGACCGAACTTCAGCGACGAGCAGTTCCACACCACCGGCATCGGCGTCGTGGACGGCGTCGCCGAGCCGGGCCGCGCCGCGATCACGCGCGACGAGTCCGACCGCGGCCGCTTCAAGACGCCGACGCTGCGCATGGTCGCGCGCACCGCGCCCTACATGCACGACGGCAGCCTCGCGACGTTGAGCGACGTGGTCCGGTACTACCAGCGCGGCGGCAACGCGAACGACCACCTCGATCCGCTCTTGAAGCCGCTCGAGCTGTCGGACGACGACGTCGCCGCGCTGGTCGCGTTCCTCGAGGCGCTGTCACGGAGCGGCGAGTGAGCGCGGCGGCGCTCGCGGCCGCGGCGCTCCTGGTGCTCGCGCCGCAGGCGACGAAGCGCGCCGCGCCGCCCGCCGACCCGCGCGTCGAGGACGGGCCGTACTTCGTGGCCGACAAGGTCGGCGACAAGGAGGGCGCGCCGCCCGCGAAGAACCTCGGCAAGCTCGTCGTGCTGACCGACCTCGCGAAGTCCGACCCGTGGTACGCGCTCGTGACGCGTCTCGCGGCCGCGAAGAAGGCGGCCGCCGTCCTCTCCTTCCCCGCCGGCGAGCCGCAGCGCGCGAAAGCGGAGCTCCAGCGCGAGCTGCCCGAGTTCGCGCTGGTCGTCACGAAGCCCGACCACCTCGACGTGAACGTCCACTTCGCGCTGCTCGAGACCTTCGCGGCGCTCGATGCCGACCCGTTCGTCGACGTCGCCTTCGGCTACGTCACCGGCGCGACGCTCGACGAGGCGAAGGCCTTCGTCGAGCGCATCGTCGCGCTCTCCTCGAAACGCGACGCGCTGCCGGAGAAGCTCGTCGATTTCGGACCGGCCGCGCAGCCGCCGGGGCAGTTCAGCGGCCCGGCCGCCGACAACCTCGCGAAAGGGTGGCTGCGCTGGTCCGCCTACCACCGCACCGTCGACGAGCTCCTGCAGCGCAAGGAGTGGCTGACGGGCGCCGGCATCCTCCACGCCGGCGGCCACGGCATGCCCGACGGCATCGACGACGGGCTGAAGGGCAAGGACCTGCGCACGCTGCGGCTCGACCTCGCGCCTGCGCTCTACTTCAGCGGGCCGTGCTACTGCGGCGTCACGTCGGCGTGGTTCGCGCCGACCGCGAAGGGGATCGAGCGGAGGGTCGTGAAGCCCGAGGAGTCGTTCGCGCTGGCGGCGCTCGCGCGCGGCGTCTCGGCGCTCTTCGCCGGCTTCGACCCCGACCGCGGCGAGACCTGCTCGCAGGAGCTCGAGCACCTCTTCGTGCACGGCGACGCGCTCGGCTATGCGTCGAAGGAGACCTACGACGGCGTCGTCGTCGCGCGCCGGCAGCCGGCGCTCGAGCTCTACCGCTACGAGGAAGGGAAGCCGGCGCCGCAGCGCGACCTGATCGACACGATGACCGGCGGCGGCGCGTGCCGCGCGCTCTTCGGCGACCCGACGTGGAAGCCGGTCGAGGCGTGCGCGCCGCCCGCCTTCGACGTGAGGAAGCGCGACGGCGCGAAGGAGCTCGAGCTCTCCTGGTCGGCCGAGAAGCCCGACTTGAAGCAGTGGGCGCTCTGCGACGTCTACCGCTGCGAGGGGGGCTGGACCCACCGCGTCGCCTTCACCGTCGAGATCCCGCTCGCGACGGCGCGCGCGCTCAAGGGCTTCGAGGTGAAGGAGGTGAGCGCGCAGAAGAAGCCGCTCGAGTACCGCTTCGCGACCGCGATGGTCGAGCGCCACGGCGGACGCGCGCTGCTCCACCTCTACCTGGTCTTCCCGGCGCGCGGGCAGCAGAACGTCTACTTCGTCGAGCGCGACTTCGCGGTGCGCTTCGCCTTCGCGAAGTGAGCGGCGGCGCGCGCTACCCTTCATCGCGATGGCCGCCCGACCCTACGACCTCCCCGCCGAGCTCGAATACGCCGTGCGACCCGTCGGCGTGGTCCACTCTCCCTTCAAGGTCCACGAGGGGACGCCGCGCCAGCCGGGCGTCGCGCCGGTCGCCGACGGGGAGATCGTGCTGCGGCCCGGCCTGCAGAATCTGCTGAAGGACCTGAAGGGCTTCAGCCACGTCTGGGTGGTGTGGTGGGCCCGCTACGCGCGCGGCTGGAACGCCCAGGTGGTCCCGCCGCGCGATACGAAGAAGCGCGGTCTCTTCGCGACGCGCGCCCCCCATCGCCCCAACCCGATCGGGCTCTCGGTCGTGAAGCTGCTCGACGTCGCGCGCCAGCGGCTGCGGATCCGCGGCGTCGACATGCTGGACGGCACGCCGGTGCTCGACTTGAAGCCGTACATCGCGACCTACGACTCGGTCGCCGACGCCTCGCTCGGCTGGCTGGCGGAGCTCGCCGATCCGAAGCGGCCCGACCATCGCACCTGGCCGGGCGCGCGCCGGCCGCCGGCCTGAACCGGCGGCGCCGACGCCACGTAGACGCGGCACCGAATCCGGAGCGTTCCGACATGGCGAATCCCGTGAGCTCCGCGCCCGACACCTGCCCCGGCTGCGCCGCGCGCATCCCGCCGTCGCGACCGCGCTTCTGCGAATACTGCGGGCTGACGCTGCCGGGCGCGCTGGTCGCGGCGAGCGGAGACCCGACGGCCGAGATGGCGCGCCGCCTCGCCGACCTCGCGGCGGCCGAGCGCGCGGCGCCGCGCCGCTCCGGCTCGTGGGGGATGCTGATCGTCACCGTCCTGGTCGTCGGGGTGGTGCTGATCCTCGGCTGCTGCGCCTTCCTCGGCGTGCGCACCATCTCCGGTTGAACCGCCGGTTGAACGGCGAGTTGAACGGGACGTCGGGTCGGCGACGTTCCAGGGTCGCGCCCGGAACCGCTCCGGGCGCTCACGGTGTCCGCGGCCCCCCCCGAGTCGGGAAAGTCGGGAACGTGACGAGGGGCGGCGCCGGAGTCCTCGGGAACGACCCGGACGGATAGTCTGATCCGGCTCGCTCGCTCGGGACATGCGGGCCGCCCCATCGCGCAGGAGACGTCGGACATGGACTGGTTCCAGCGAGCGGGCCTCGGCCTCGTCGCCGCCGCGTGCCTCGCCGCGGTCGCGCCCTTCGACACGACGGCCAGCACCGTCTACCGCGACAGCAAATACAAGTTCTCGCTCTATCGCTTCGACAAGTGGGAGCAGGTGCCGGTCGAGGTCGACGAGGAATACACGGTCGCCAAGTTCTACGAGCCCGGCTCCAAGGGCGACTCGTTCCGGCCCGCGATGGAGATCCTGCGCTTCAGCAAGAAGCCCGACGAGCCCGCGACGCCGGAGACCGCCGGTCCCGATCCGGGCGGCGACAAGCCGAAGCCTCCGAAGCATCCCCGGATCAAGCGCGAAGAGCCCAAGTCGGTCTACGAAGCCGCGACGCAGTACCTGATCGGCTTCGACGCGAAGAAGTGGCCCGAGAACAAGAACTGGAAACCAGTCGCATCGAAGGACAAGGTGCCCGGGAAGTACTGGGTCATCGAGATCCCGTTGAGCAACGGCCGCCCGAATCCCGACCAAACGCTGCTCGTGCTGCTGGCGGCCTTCGAGAAGAACGGCGTCGAGTACGGCATCCGGGTCACGTCGAGCGCGCGCCGCCGCGACACCTACGAGCCGCTCACGAAGGCGATCGCCAGGTCGTTCCTCTTCCACGACGACAAGGCGAAGGACGCCGCGCGCCTCGGCATCCTGAACGGCATCAACATCAGCCCGGAGCGGCGCCGCAAGATCGAGGAGGGGCTGGTCAAGGGCTGGGACGTGATCGTCAGCCCGAAGAAGAACTACGTCGTCGTCTACAACACGAAGAACGACACCAACAAGGAGCTCGCGCGGCTCCTGGCCGAGCGCATCGAGCGGATCCGCGAGCAGGTCTACGAGAAGCAGTTCCCGCCGGCGAAGCCGGTCGACGCCGTCTCGGTGATGCGCGTGTGCGGCGACGCGATCGAGTACCACGCGTACGGCGGGCCCGGCGGGTCGGCCGGCTACTGGAACAACCACTCCGAGGAGCTCGTCTTCTACGACGCGAGTCGCTCGCGGAGGGTCGACGACAACACGCTCGCGGTCCTCTACCACGAGGCGTTCCACCAGTACATCTACTACTCGGTCGGCAAGGTCTCCCCGCACTCGTGGTTCAACGAGGGGCACGGCGACTACTACGCCGGCGCGAAGTTCGGCGGCTCGCGCTTCACCATCGAGCCGTTCCGCTGGCGCGTCGGCGTGCTGAAGACGGCGCTGAACCAGGGGCCGCGCAGCTGCAAGGTGACCAAGGACGCGGAAGGGAAGGAGACGAAGGTCTGGGGCAACACCGGATACACGCCGCTCAAGGACCTCGTCGAGTTCTCGCAGGGCGACTACTACTCCTACCCGTCGGTGAGCTACGCGCAGGGCTGGAGCCTCGTCTACTTCCTGCGCGAGGAGGTCCCGAGGAAGAAGGAGTGGAACGCGAAGTGGGGCAAGATCCTGCCGAACTACTTCGAAGCGCTGCGGCGTCAGGCGGCCCGCGACAAGCAGCCCAAGGCCTTCGAGCCGCCGGCGCCGCCGCCCGAGCAACCGCCCGAACCACCGCCCGCGCCGCCCGCCGATCCGGCGGGCAAGACCGATCCGGCGCCTGAACCGCCGCCGGCCGACCCGGCGACGCCACCCGATCCGAGCGCGCCCACGAATCCGGACGATCCAGCGAAGCCGGGCGATCCCGACCATCCCGACCATCCCGACAAGCCCGACGAGCCGGTCGACCCCGGCTTCCAGCCGATGCAGGACTACGCCGACTCGTCGCCGGACGCGCTGCGCGACGCGTTTCAGGAGGCCTTCCGCGGCATCGACTTCGCCGAGCTCGAGAAGGCGTGGTTCGAGACGATGAAGAAGGTGAACTGAGCGAGGTTCGGTGCCGCGGCGGCGCGGTGTCCGGCGCGTCGCCGCGCGAGCTCACTGCGCGTCGGTCGCCGGCACCTCGTTCAGCGTGTACCACGCGACCGCGTGCAGGAGCGGCGAGCCGGCCGGCTCCGCGCCGTCGGACGAAGCGCCGCTCTTCACGCCGTCGAGATGGAGCTCGTGCACGCAGCCGGGCCGCAGCGCGCCGGTCGCCGCGTCGACGCGCAGCCGCACGGTCTTCGCGTCGATCACCTCGGCCGACGACAGCGCATGCGGGCGCGTCTCCATCTCCGGGCAGCCGTACTCCTGGTGGTGCTCGTAGTGGAAGGAGGAGAGGCGGTACGACGCGAGGTCGGCGGCGCTCGCCGGGTCGACGGCACGGGTGAACTCGAGGCGGAAGCCGTCCGGCTCGGCGCGCATGCGCAGGAGCTCGCACGGCGTCTTCCCGTTCCAGACCACGCGCTCGAGGCCGAAGCGCTTGCGCCCCACCGAGCCCCAGCCGCGGTCGGTCTCGCCGACGTGGAGCGAGCCGTCGGGCGCGAAGGCGATCCGGTTCACGCCCGACTCGAAGCCGTCGAGGAACGGGAAGCAGGCGCCCTGCAGCCGTCCGTCGACGCGCTCGAGGTCGACGCGCAGCACGCGCGCGAGCGTGAGCTCGCCGCAGAGGAGCTGGCCTTCGAAGGGGCCGAACTTCCCGCCGGTAGCGACGCGGACGACGTCGGCGGTCGACTGCCCCATCTTCTCGTAGGGGAACCAGACGACCGGCGGCGAGACGGGCGGGATCACCGGCTGCCCGCTCGCGTCCTTCGCGAGGTCGTCGCGCCAGCGCAGGCCCGCGGGATGGCCGAGGTACTCGCCCGGCGCGAGCAGGCGGAGCACGTTGGTTTCCACCCAGTCGCCTTGATTGTCGACGTAGAGCGGCTCGCCCTCGCCGTCGAAGCCGATGCCGTTGGGGCTGCGCGCGCCGGCGCAGACCGGCACGAACTCGCGGCGCGGCGTGACCTTCGCCGCCCAGCCGCGCCACGGCACCTCCGACTTGCCGAGGCTGCCGCAGAAACCGACGTTCAGCGTGACCCAGGCGTTGCCGTCGCGGTCGAACTTCGGCCCGAACGCGAACTCGTGGTAGTTGCCGCTCACGCCCCACGCGTCGCAGACCGAGTCGTAGAGGTCGGCGCGGCCGTCGCCGTCGAGATCGACGAGGCGCGTGAGCTCGGGCCGCTGGACGACGTAGACGGCGAGCTTCCCGTCCTCGATGCGCGCTGCCGCGCCGAGCGGCTCGTGCAGCCCCGACGCGAACCGCGTCAGTTTCGGCGCGAGCGGCGGCTCCTCCGCGGCGCCCTCCACGATCCAGACGTCGCCGCGCCGCGTGGCGACGACGACGCGGCCCCCCTTGCCATCGTCCAGCACGTCGAGCCCGCCGACCTCGAGCTCCGCCTCCTCCGGCACGTTCACGGCGAGCGTGCGCCAGTAGAGGCGCGTGCGGTCGCGCGGGAAGTCCTGGTCGAGGCGCCACGAGAGCCACGCGTCGACGTCGCCCGGCAGCGGGGCGCGCGTGTCGAGCTCGAAGGCGAAGTCGGCGAATCCGTTCGCGACCTTGGCGACGACGTGGTTCACGCCGGCCGCGAGCGGGAGCTTCACGCGGTCGAAGGGCGGCACGAGACTGCGCGGGACGTCCTTGTCGACGAGCAGCTTCCCGTTGAGCCAGAGCATCAGCCCGTCGTCGGAGCCGATGGCCGCCTCGTAGGTGCCGGCGGCCGGCGCGATCAGCGTCCCGTGCAGGTAGGCGACCGTGCGATCGTCGCGGCCGTCCCCGAAGCGCCGCAGGTCGATGCGCCGGTCGATCCCCTTCCCGATCGGCTCCCATGTGGCGACCCGCCCGTCCTTGCCCTCGAACGTCCGCGTCAGGTCGGGCCCGGCGTCGCCGGCGCGCAGCGCGAGCAGCTCCGCTTCCGGCGCGCGCGGCGGCGCGAGGTCGTGCCGGCGGTGGCCGCGGTACGGGAAGCCGGTGAGCAGCTGCCAGTCGCCGCTCTCGATCGTGACCGGCTGCCACGCCTCGACGAAGGAGCGCCGCGTCGATTCGCGCGCGTCGCGCTTCGCGTAGAGCCGCTGTGCGCGCGGGAGCGTGGCGGCGGCTTCCTGTCCGCGCGCCGCTTCGGGCGCGAGCGCCGCGAGCAGCGCGAAAGGAGCGGCGACGGCGAAGCGGACCCTCTCCACGCGCGGCCTCCCGATCGGTCCCGAGATCGGCGCAGGTTAGCGGGACTCGGTCGAGCGCGATCCGGGCTCGGGCAGCCGCGCGTAGCAGAGCGCGGAGAGGAGCCCGACCCCGAACATCACCGGCCAGAGCGTCGTCGGCCCGTAATGGTGCAGCAGCCGCGTCCCGACCCAGGGCCCGATCGAGAAGCCGGCGCCGAAGCTGAGCGTGAGCACGCCCATGTAGCTGCCGCGCCGCTCCGGCGGCGCGATCGCGAGCGCGTAGGTCGTGACGGCGGGGAAGAGGAACATCTCGCCGACGGTGTAGAGCGCGACGTTGAAGGCGATCACGCCGACGCTCTTCGCGAAGGCCATCCCGCCGAAGCCGAGCGCGGCGAGCAGCGCGCCGATCACGAGGTTGCGGCGCTGCGGCCAGTGGTGCGTCGTGAAGTTGAGCTCGACCTCGAACAGCACGATCAGCAGCGTGTTGAGCGTGATGCTGAAGCCGAAGATCTCCTCCGCCTTGAAGACGCGCCCGAAGGCCGCCACGGTGAGCTGGGACTCCTTGATGTAGAGGGCGAGCGACGAGTCGTGCTGCCAGAAGACGACCGCGCTCAGCACGGTGGCGACGAAGAGCATCCGCAGCCGCGGGTCGGCGAGCAGCGACTTCCCGCGCTCTTCAGGCTGGGCGGGCGCGCGCGCCGCGACGGCGCCACGCGGCAGCCGCGTCAGCCACAGGATCACCGCTGCCGCGAGGTTCGCGCCGGCGTCGATCAGGAAGATCGCCAGGAACTGCCCGCTCGTCGCGACCCGCAGATCGCCGCGCGGCGCGACGATCCAGCCGGCGAGCGCCGGCCCGACGCCCATTCCGAGGTTCATCGCGAGGCGCGAGAGCACGACCGCGCTGCGCTGCTTCTCGGGCGGGACGACCTCGGTCACCAGCGCCATCAGCGCGGGGCGCGGCATCTCGTTGAACAGCGCGAAGGTCGCCGTCGCGACCAGGAGCCAGGTGCGCGTCTGCGCCAGCGGATAGATCAGCAGCGCGCACGCCGAGAGCAGCAGGCTGACGCGCATCACGGCACGCGCGCCGAAGCGGTCGGTGAGCCGGCCCGAGAGCGGCGCCGCGATCAGCGTGGTCGCGCCGTACGCGAAGAGGTACCAGCCCGCGTCCTCGACCGAGAGGCCGACCTGCGTCGTGAGGTAGATCACGAGGAAGGGCCGGACCATCACGCCGGCGCGGTTGACCAGCGTCGCGACCGCGAGGATCCAGCTCGCGCGCGGCAGGCCCGCCAGGCCGCGCCAGGGATTGACCACCGCCGAACTCCCGGGAAAAGTGGCGCAGCACGCTACTCGGTTTGGAATCCGATGTCCTCATCGCCCGCGTCGACTGCGCCGCCGCCCCCGCACGAGGCACGACGGCGCTGGTTCCGGCGGATCCTCGCGGGCTTCGTCCTGCTCGAAGGCGTCGTGATCGTCCAGGTCGTGCGCGCGATCGCGCGCGCGCTCGAGTCGCGGCCGGCGACGATCGTCGTCGGGCCCGCCGACCCCGACGCCCCCTCGCCGCACGGCGACGCCTACGCGGCCGATCCGGTCCTCGGAGTCCGGCCGCGCCGCAACCTCGAGCAGCGCTACGTGATCCACGCGCTGCACTCGCCGCCGTCGGGAGGGGGCAAGGACCGCATCGTCCGCCGCAGCAACAACCTCGGGCTGGTGCGGAGCGAGGACGTGACGACGCTCGCGACCGGTCCGCGCGCGCTGCTGGTGGGCGACAGCCACCTGATGGGCGTGGTGAGCAACGCCGACAACGCCGCCGACCTGCTCGAGCGGCGCCTACGCTCCGACGGCCGCGTCGGCGCCGCGATCTACAACGCGTCGTGCGGCTTCTACAGCCTCTACCAGGAGGTGCTGCGGCTGCGGTCGCTGGCGGCGACGCTGCAGCCCGACCTCCTCGTCGTCGTCTGCTTCCTCGGCAACGACTTCGTCGAGCTCGAGGACGCGGGCAGCCCCCACCTCGACGACGCGCTTGCCGAGCGGCCGGCCGACCCGGCGCCGCCGCCCGAGACGACGTCGGAGCGGGTGCGCTGGCTCGCGCTGCCGGAGATGCCGCTCTTCTGGCAGGGGATGAACCAGGCGGCCTACTTCCACTTCCATCCCGAGCGCTTCGAGCCGGTCTGCGCCAAGGCGAAGCGGAGCCTCGAGCTGCTGCGCGACCTCGCGCACGAGCGCGGCGCGAAGGCGCTGCTCGTGCTCCTGCCCGGCTACGACCTCGTCTTCCCCGAGCGCGTCGCGGCGCTCGGGGACACCGCGCGGCAGGCGTCGGCAACCGGCGCCAACGGCCGCTTGCGCGTCCGCCTGCAGGAGGCGGCGGCGGAGCTCGGAATCGCGACGGTCGACGTGCTCGACGCGTTCCGCGCCGACGCACGCGAGGACCTCTACGCGAGCGACTACCACATCTTCCGGCGCGGCCACGCGCTGCTCGCCGAACGGATGGCGCCGGCCGTCGCGGCGCAGTTCACGGCGTGCGGCCGCTGACGCGCGCGGTTACGGTAGCTCGCGTGGAAGCCGCCGCCGAACGCTCGCCCGAGAAGCCGCCGCCGAGCCCGCTGCGCCGTGCCGCGAAGCGGTTCCGCGCGCGCTTCAAGGACGTGCGCAAGCGCTGGAAGTACCTGAAGGACCGCGAGCTCCGCGCCGCGAACCGCGCGCTGGTCCGGCAGGGCGCGCCCGACGGCATGCCGCTGCCGCCGCCCTTCCTGGTCTACAAGGTCTCGTCGAAGTTCGACCTGCGCCGCCATCTCGAGAGCGGGCCGCAGAGCATCGACCTGATCGAGCAGGCGATCGCGCCGTACGGCCTCTCGCTGCAGCAGTTTCGCTCGATCCTCGACTGGGGCTGCGGCTGCGGCCGCGTGGTCCGCCACCTCGCGAAGCGCTTCGAATCGCTCGGCACGAAGGTCCACGGCTGCGACTACAACCCGCAGCTGATCCGCTGGTGCCAGCGGTCGCTGCCGTGCGCCGGGTTCGCGGTGTGCGGGCTCGCGCCGCCGCTCCCCTATCCCGACGCTTCGTTCGACTTCGTCTACGCGATCTCGGTGCTGACCCACATTCCCACGGAACTGCAAGTTCCATGGATGGAGGAGCTGCGGCGCGTGCTGCGGCCGGGCGGCCACGCGCTCCTCTCCGTGCACGGCATCGGGCGCGCGCACGCGCTTTCGGGCGACGACCGCCGCCGCTTCGACGCGGGCGAGCACGTCGTGGTCGGCGCCGACCGTCCCGGCACCAACCTCTGCGGCGCCTACCACCCGCTCCCCTACCTGCGCGACGTGATGGGCGCGGTGATGCCGCTGATCGCCTTCCTGCCCGATGGCGCGCGCGACTCGCTGCAGGACTACGCGCTGTTCGCGAGGCGGTGACCCGGCATGCGCGCGCGGCCGACGATGCCGTTGTCGCCCTTCGCGACGTCGACCTCGGCGAGTCCGGCCTGCGCGAACCAGGCGCGCACGCCGTCGATCGTCTGCGGCAGGTCGAAGCGCGGCGTGAGCTGGTCGACGAGCTGCATCACGGCCCACTCGCGCTCGAAGGCCGGCGTGACCGCGAGCCCCTTGCGCCGGAACGTGTCGCGGATCAGGAAGACGTAGCGCGCGAAGTTGCGCCCGCCGTCGCCCGGCAGCTTCCAGAGCGTCGTGACGATCGGCCAGCTCGCGACCACCCACGCGCGGCAGGCCGCGTGCACGAGCGCCGGCGGCAGCCGCCGGGTCAGCCAGCGCCAGCGGTAGTACGACGTCCACCAGCGGCGCGTCGAGAGCTGCATGTAGCAGTCGATCGCGAGCGCCCCGCCCGGTTTCATCAGCGGCACGAGCCCGCGGAACGACGCCGCCGGGTCGGGCGTGTGCTGCAGCACGCCGAAGCAGAGCACGCGGTCGAAGTTGCCGGCCCGCACCGGCGGGCGGCGGATGTCCCCCTGCACGACGCAGAGGTTGCGGTAGTCGCCGTTCTCGCGCAGGTTCACGTCGACCGCGCTCGAGAGGTCGAAGGAGACCACGGTCGCCCCCGTCTCGACGGCGATCGACGTGAACGACCCGGGCCCGCAACCCGCCTCGACGATCACCTCGCCCTCCATGCGCGCCGGCCAGCGCGTCGCCCGGAAGAAGCGGTCGTGGTAGAGCGTGAGCCCGTTGTGGCGGTCGTACTGCGTGCGCGGGAAGTGCGACCACTGCCGCCCGAAGCTCTGCGCGTAGTTCTCGGCGGGCGCGAAGCGCGGGATGGCGCGCACGATCGGCCAGCGCGTCCGGCAGCCGGTGCAGGCGAGCGTCCCCGCGACGATGCGCTCGTCGGTCCGCTCGGTCGCCTCGGCGAGGGCGAGCGCGGATCGGCAGTCGGGGCACGCGAGGTGGACGAGATGCTCGGGACGAATGGCGGCGCGCCTCCGACGAAGGCGGGCAAGATCTAACGTCCGCTCCCGACGGCCGCAACGCGCCGCACGGCGCCGCGCGGCCCGCCACGCACGCCGCGGAGTCGCCGAATGCCCCGCCCCCGCCTCGAGCTGCCGGCCTGGAAGAAGTGCCTCTACGCCGCGCTCGTCGTCGCGCTGCTCTACGCGCCGTTCGAGATCCGGCAGCGAATCCTCGAAGCGCGCCAGTGGGGCGACCGCAACGCCGATCCCTACAGCCTCTCGCTCGAGACCGCGTCGGGCTGCCCCTACGACCGCTTCCAGCGCGGCCGCCTCGCGATCGCGGCCGAGCCCTTCCTCGTCTACGGCAACCGGCCGTCGCAGAAGTCGGCGAGCCTCACCATCAACGAGCAGGGCTTCCGCGGCCGCCCGTGGCGGATCGAGAAGGGCAAGGGCGAGCTGCGCGTCGTCTTCCTCGGCGGCTCGACCGCCTTCGGCTACGGCGTCTCGAGCGACGACGCGGTCTACTCGGCGGCCGTCGAGCGCCTGCTGCGCGAGTCGCCCGAGCTCACCGGCCGCGCGGTCGAGGTCTGGAACGCCGGCGTCGTCGGCTACGGCTCGGCGCAGGAGCTCGTGCTCTTCACGACGAAGATCGCCGACTACCGGCCCGACCTGATCGTCCTGCTCGACGGGTACAACGACTTCAACTACGGGCGGCTGATGCTGCCCGGCACGCGCGAGATCCTGCCGCCGCTCTTCTACGACGTCGACAAGCGCCTCGCCGACGGCACGCGCGCGTGGCTCGCCGTGATGCGCGAGTCGGCGCTCTTCCGGCGGTTCGAGGAGATCGCCAGGAAGTGGCGTGACCCGGTCTCCCCGTTCCACCGCGTCAACGACAACGTCGCGGTCGCCTCCGCGCAGTACGGGATGAACCTCGACAAGCTCGCGCGCGTCGCGCGGGCCTTCGGCGCGCAGGTGGTCCTGGCGCCGCAGCCGGAGCTCTTCCACCGCCACGGGACGATCCCGGCCGAGGAGCAGAGGCTGCGCGCGAAGCTCGACGCGTGGGGCTACGGGAAGGTCGCGACCGGGCAGTACGGCGCCTTCGTCGAGCAGGCCGCCGCCGTCGCGAAGGAGCACGGCCTCGTCTTCGCCGACACGCGCAGCGCCTTCGACGCGCTCGACGCCGCCGTCTTCACCGACGCCGCCCACCTGACCGACGGCGGCAACGAGGCGCTCGCCCGCTTCCTCGTGCCGAAGCTCCTCGAGGCGCTCCGCCGCTCCTGAGAGCCGCTCGCGCCGCGCGAGTTTTCCACGCGGCCTGAAAGATGTCGGCCCCGCGTTGCAGTCAAGGTCTCCAGCGATCTGAGCTGGCTCCGGCGGCGAAGGACACGTGACGCCGCCCGAACGAGCTCCTTCCTGGAGTAACGCCATGCGCCTGTCGAAACCGCTGCTCACCCTCGTTTCGGTTCTTGCCGTCCCGAACCTCGCCTCCGCGCAATCGACGTCGGTCATGAGCGTCGACTCCGGAGGCGTCCTCGGGAACAAACACAGCGATTGTTTCAAGGGGCAGTCTTCGATGACGCCCGACGGAAACCTCGTCGTCGTCTCCAGCTACGCCTCGAATCTCGTCTCCGGCGACACCAACGGGTTCGAAGACGTCTTCGTGCACGACCGCACCACCGGTCAGACCGAGCGGGTGAGCGTGGACTCTTCGGGTGGGCAGGCGAACAGCTGGAGCTTCAACGGACAGATCTCCGCGGACGGCCGCTTCGTCGTCTTCTCGAGCGGCGCCACCAACCTCGTATCGACCACCGGGAACGGGTACTTCCAGGTCTACGTCCACGACCGCGTCACGGGCGGAACGGAGCTCGTCAGCGTCGACTCCGCGGGCAACTTGGGAAACCAGCACAGCGGCAACGAGGGGATCGCCATATCGCCCCTCGCGATCTCGGCGGACGGTCGCTACGTGGCGTTCACCAGCCTCGCCTCGAACCTCGCGGCCTTCGACACGAACAACACCTGGGACGTCTTCCTCCGTGACCGGACCAACGGGACGACACAGGGCCTGACCGTCGCAGGCGACCTCGACAGCCACTGCCAGGGCATGTCGGCGGACGGGCGGTACGTCGTCTTCTACAGCAACGCGACGAACCTCTTCATCGGCGACTCGAACGCGAGTGCCGACGTGTTCGTGTGCGACTGCACCATTCCGTACATTCACCTGGTGAGCGTCGATTCGTCGGGCGGGCAGGGGAATTCGACGAGCCAGGCGGCCGCGATCTCCGCGGACGGCGAAATCGTCGTCTTCGCAAGCCTCGCCTCGAACCTCGTCTGGAGCGACACGAACGGCGTGTTCGACATCTTCGTGAACGATCTCTCCGCCGGAGTCACGGAGCGCGTGAGCGTCGACTCGGCGGGCGTCGAGGGAAACCTCGACAGCGACACGCCCGTGATCTCGGCGGACCACCGCTTCGTCGCGTTCGCCAGCAAGGCCTATAACCTCGTCGCCGGCGACAAGAACGGTGCTGAGAGCGACATCTTCGTCCACGACCGGATTTCGGGGGAGACTGGACTCGTGAGCGTGGACTCCTCCGGCACCCAGGCCGATGACCCGAGCCACGACCCGGCGATCTCATCGGATGGACAACTCGTCCTCTTCGACAGCCCCGCGACCAACCTCGTGGCCGGAGATGGCAACAAGGTCTCCGACGTCTTCCTGCGCGATCGCTGCGACGCGGTCTGGTCGAACTACGGCTCCGGCTACCCGGGGTCGAACGGTGTCCCCGCCTTCGACGCCCAGGCCGATCCGGTGCTGGGGACGACGCTCACGCTCGGTCTCGGGAACTCCCTCGGGCTCTACACCCCCGCGGTGCTTCTCGTCGGGTACCAGCGGGCGTCGATCCCCACGGGCCGCGGCGGAGACATCCTCGTGGTTTCGGCGTTCATCGTCCCCATCAACATCCCGTCCATCGGGACGACCATCTCCGGCCCGATCGCGAACGATCCCGCCCTGTGCGGTACCACGATCGACCTGCAGGCGATCGAGGTCGATGCCGGCTCGAACACGGGCCTCTCGTTCACGGAGGGTCTCGAGCTGATGCTCGGCCGCTGACGACGGTCGCACGCGAGCCGACATGACGCGAGGCGGTCGCCCGCGCACCTGGCGACGGGCGATCGCCTCGCAATTCGGAGATGGACCGGGTCCCGGACGGGCTTCTACGGCTTGAGCGCGATCCGTCCCGTGTAGTCGATGCGGTCGAGCAACAGCGGCGGGCGCTGCGTCGCGAGGAACTCGTCGACGGCGCGGCGCGCGCCGGCCCAGTGGCCGTAGTCGTCGATGAGCAGCACGCCGCCGCGCGAAAGGCGCGGCCAGAGGTGCAGGAGCTCGTGCTTCGTCGACTCATACCAGTCGGTGTCGAGGCGGAGCAGCGCGATCCGCTCCGGGATCTCGCGCGGGATCGTCGCCTCGACCTTGCCGACGACGAAGCGCAGCCGCTCCTTCGCGGCGCCGGTCGTCGCGAGCGCGGCGCGGACGTCGTCGAGCGGCGAGGCGCACCACCCGTCGCCCGTCCGCTTCGCCGCCTCCCACTCGGGGCGCGCGTCGCGGCCCTTGTGGTCGACGTCGTCCGCGGTCGGCTCGCTCATCCCTTCGAAGGTGTCGAAGAGCCAGAGCGGACGCGTCGTGTCGCCCGCGTCGGCGAGCGCGAGCGCCGCCAGCATCGAGCTGCCGCCCTTCCACACGCCGCATTCGACGAAGTCGCCCGCGATCCCGGCGGCGACGACGTGGCGCGCCGCGCTCCAGAGCGCGTACATGCGCTCGGGCGAGGTCATGGTGAAAGCGCGGCAGCGCTCGTACGCGGCGACGAACTTCGCGTCGGACTGCAGGTCGACCGGGAGCGACGGCTCCCTCCGCTTGGCGCTCCGCTTCCGGTCGAGACGACGGAAGAGCTTGGGGAGGAAGCCGGGAGCCATGGGTCGTGCATCAAGCCAAAAAGCGCGCGGCCGGGCAACACGGAGTCGGAAGCGGCGAGCGTAAGCTCCCGCGCCGAATGGCCATCGAATCGCCCGCCGCAGCGACCGCCGGATCCTTCGACGCCCGCGATTGGCCCGGCCGCCGGACGCGCGAGCCGGGGATCCGCGACTACGGCTGGCTGCCGCTGCGTTCGCTCGCGGCGCAGATGCGCGAGACGCTCGCGCGCCATTTCGCCGGGCGCGCCGACCTCCAGGTGCTCGACCTCGGCTGCGACCACAAGCCCTACTTCCCGCTGTTCCAGCCCTACGCGCGGCGCTACGTCGGGCTCGACGTGGGAAAGACCACGAAGGAGGTCGACGTGGTCGGCGGGGCGAGCGCGCCGCCGTTCCGCGCGGGGCAGTTCGACGCGGTGCTCTGCTCGCAGGTGCTCGAGCACGTGCCCGACCCGCTCTCGACGCTGAAGGAGATCGCGCGCGTGCTGAAGCCCGGCGGGCGCGTCCTGCTCTCCACGCACGGGACGTTCATCTACCACCCCCACCCCACCGACTTCTGGCGCTGGACGCAGGAGGGGCTGCGCAAGGTCTTCGAGGACAGCGACTGCTTCGACGAGATCGAGCTCCACGCGAACGGCGGCACCGGCCACTGCCTCGCCTACCTCTTCGCCACGTACGTCTACCTCGGCATGAAGAAGAAGTGGCAGCGGCCGCTCCGCAAGCTCGTGATCCCGTTCGTGAACGTCGGCGGTCTCCTGCTCGGCCGCATGCTGCGGAAGTTCGACCATCCGGCGCCGCACTCGCTGATCGCGAACTTCCTCGTGGTGGCGCGCCGGAGATGAGCGCGGGCGGCGCCGCCGGCGCGCCTCCGCTGCGCGTGCTGCAGGTCATCGACCTCCTGCGGCCGGGGGTCGGGGTGCCGGAGACGCTGCGGATGATGGTCGAGCCGGCGCGCGCGCGCGGCGTCGAATTCACCGTCGCGGCGCTCCACCGCGAGCCGGGCGACCTCGGCGAGGAGCTCGGGCGCGCGGGCGTGCCGGTGCACGACCTCGACTTCAAGCTCTGGCGCGGGGCGCGGCGCGTCGCCGCGATCGCCCGGATCGCCCGGAACGACCGGATCGCCGTCGTCCACGCCAACGAGGCGCGCGCGATCGAGCTCGCGCTGAAGGCCCGCCGCCTCGTACCGTCGCTGCGCGTGGTCGGCCACCTGCGCGTGACCGGCAACGTGCGCAGCGGAAGCGGGCGGCGCGAGCGGTGGCTCGCGCGCAACGCCCCCAAGCTCTTCGAGATGGTCGCGGTGTCGCAGGCGGTCCTCTCCGATTTCCGCGACGCGACCGGGCTGAAGGACGGCGGACGGGTGATCCTGAACGGGCGGCCGCTCGAGCGCTTCCTTGCACCGCTCCCTCCGGCGGAGCGGGCGCGGCAGCGCGCCGAGCTCGGCGTCCCGGACGGGACGGCGCTGCTGCTCTGCGCGGCGACGCTGCAGCCGTCGAAGGACCACCCGACGCTGCTGCGCGCGATGGCGGAGCTGGCGAAGGGCGAGCGGCCGTTCGTCCTGCTGCTCGCGGGCGACGGACCCGACCGGGCGGCGCTCGAGGAGCAGGCGCGCACGCTCGGTCTCGGCGAGCGCGTGCGCTTCCTCGGCCGGCGCGACGACGTGCCCGACCTGATGAAGGTCGCCGACCTCTACGTCATGACGTCGGTGCGCGAGGGGCTGCCCGGCTCGGTCGTCGAGGCGCAGGCGGGCGGGCTGCCGTGCGTCGTCACGCGCTGCGGCGGGCCGGAGGAGGTCGTCGTCGACGGCGTTTCCGGCGTCATCGTCCCGGTCGGCGACGCGGCGTCGGTCGCGAAGGTCGTCGGGGCGCTGCTCGCTGACGAGGGGCGGCGCGCGCGGATGTCGGCCGCGGCGCGCGCCAACGCGTTGCGCTTTGACATCGGCCGAATGATCGACGAGTGGATCGCGCTCTACAGGGCGGCCGCGACGGCGGCCCCGTCGTGAGTGACGGCGCCCCCGTCGTGAGCGTCGACCGGCCGATCTTCATCGTCGCGCCACCGCGCTGCGGCACGAGCCTGCTCTACGACTGCCTCGCGTCGCACCCCGACGTCGGCCACTTCAACCGCGCCAACCGCAAGTTCCCCGACTCGCCGCGACTGGCGTGGTGGCTCACGCGGCTCGGCGTGGTCCGCGACAGCTCGCGCGAGTCGCGCGCGATCTGGTTCCGGTTCCTCGGCGCGCGCGAGGTCGACGTCGCCGGCGCCGCCGACGCGACCGACGAGGCGCGCGCGTGGTTCCACGCGCGCATCTCGGAGGTGCTGCGGCTGCGCGGCGCGACGCGCTACGTCTCCAAGCTGCCGGCCCACTCGGCGCAGGTGCCCTACCTGCTGGCGCTCTTCCCCGACGCGCGCTTCCTGCAGCCGATCCGCGACTGGCGCGCGGTCGTGGCGTCGACCGTGGTCAAGCGGCGGCGCGACTTCCCCGACGCGCCGCAGACGTGGTTCGGCGTCCATCTGCCGGGCTGGCGCGAGCAGGCGGCGCGGCCGGCCGACCTCGGCGCCGCGTGGCAGTACGCCGGCGTCCACCGGATCCTGAAGGAGCAGCGGGCGCTCCACCCCGATCGCTTCCTGCGCGTCGTCTACGAGGAGCTGGTCGCGCGGCCGGCCGACGTGATGCGCGAAGTGTGGCGCTTCTGCGAGCTGCGCGAGTCGCCCGAGATCGTCGCGCGCCTGCCGAAGATGGAGCCGGCGCGCGAGAAGTGGCGCGCGACGCTCCCGCCCGAGCGGATCGCGGCGATCGAGCAGGAGTTCGGCGCGGCGCTGACCGACGTCTAGTCGCGCGCGCTCCGGCACGCGCGCCGTCACGCGCCCGCCGGGATCGCCTCCGCGAGCCACGCGCGCTCCTGCGCGCGGAACTCCGCGTGCCACGCGTGCAGCAGCGCCAGCGCGAAGAGCGGCCGCGTGCGCCGCACTTCGGCTTCGCCGGCGCCGGGCAGGTAGGGAATCAGGCGCTCCGTCTCGAGCAGCGGCACCGCCCGCGCCGCGAACCAGCGCGCCGCGCCCCCTTCCGTCGCGAAGAGCTCCGCGAGCCAGCGCTTCATCGGCAGCACGAAGCCGTGCTTCTCCCGTTCGAGGATCTCGCGCGGCAGCAGCGGAGCGGCGGCGCGCGCGAGCGCGATCTTGCGCCGCGTCGCCGTCGCGCGCTCGGCCGGTGGCAGCGCGAGCGCGAGCGCGGCGAGCTTCGGGTCGAGGTAGGGCGCGCGCCCCTCGAGGCTGGTCGCCATCGCCATGCGGTCGAACTTGACCAGCAGGTCGTCGGGCAGCCAGGTGAGCAGGTCGGCGGCGCTCGCGCGCTGCAGCGGGTCGCGGGCGGTGCGCAGTCGCGCGAGGAGGTCGCGTTCCCACTCGTCGGCTTCGGGGACGCCGTCCCTCGGGAGCAGCGCGCGGCGCTGCGCGCGCGAGAGCACGAAGGGGAAGCCCGACGCGAGCGCGCGCTCGTCGGTCTCGAGCAGACGCTCCGAGGGATCCGGCGCCGGACGCGCGCGCCAGCGCGCCCACCGTTCGCGCAGGCCGACCGCCGGTGCGAAGGGCGCGTAGTAGTCGTACCCGCCGAAGAGCTCGTCGGCGCCTTCGCCCGACAGGACGACCGTCGCCGTCTTCCTCGCTTCCCGACAAAGCCACAGCAGCGGCAGCTGCGCCGGATCGCCGACCGGCTCGTCGAGCGCGGCCGCGACGTCGGCGAAGAGCGGCAGGAAGCTGGCCGAGTCGAAACGGAAGGCGTGGTGGCGGCTGCCGACGTGGCGCGCGACGAGCTCGGCGAAACGGGACTCGTCGTGCTCACCGCCGCTGGCGTCCCCGTCGGTCGGACCGGAGAACCCCATCGAGAAGGTGTCGATGCCGGGCCGCGCCTTCGCCGCGAGCGCCGCGACCAGCGAGCTGTCGAGGCCGCCCGAGAGGAAGACGCCGACCGGCACGTCGGAGACGAGGCGCGAGCGAACCGCCGCGTCGAGCGCGGCGCGCAGCAGCTCGTCGTCCGCGGGAGCGGGCGCGCCGCGCGGCGGCGGCAGCGGCAGCTCGAAGAAGCGTCTGCGCTCGATCGCTCCCGAGTCGAGGTCGACCCTCCAGCGCTCGCCCGGCAGCACCCGCTCGACGCCGCGGAAGAGCGTGCGGCGGCCCGGCACGAAGTGGAGCGCGAGGTAGGCGTCGAGCCCGGCCGGGTCGATCTCGAAAGCGCGGCCGACCAGCTGGCCGAGCGCCTTGATCGAGGAGGCGAACGCGATCTTCGGATCGTCGTGGCGGCCGCCGTCGCCGTCGGCGCGCTGGACGAAGAGCGGCTTCTCTCCGAAGCGGTCGCGCGCGAGCCAGAGCGTGCGCGCTTTGCGGTCGAGCAGCGCGATCGCGTGCATCCCGTCGATGCGCTGCAGCAACCCGTCCATGCCCCACGCGACGAAGCCGTGGGCGAGGACCTCGGTGTCGCTCTTCGTCTTGAACGCGAAGCCCTTCGCTTCCAATTCACGGCGGAGCTCGGCGTGGTTGTAGATCTCGCCGTTCTGGAAGGCGACCACCTCGCCGTCGCGCGCGAAGAGCGGCTGGTTCCCGCCCGCGACGTCGATCACCGCGAGGCGGCGCATCGCGAGCGCGACGTCGCGCTCGACGAACTCGCCGATGCCGTCGGGGCCACGCGCGTGCATCCGCTCGTTGGCGGCAAGCAGGCGCGCGCGGGACGCCGGACGCCCGTCGTTCGCGACGAAACCGAGGATGCCGCACATGCGGCGCCATCGTACGGCGCGCACATTTGCGTCGTGCGAGGTTCCTCGACCGCTTCGGCGCCGCGAAAAAGAAGTCGAACGACGTCGTCGCCCACCTGCAGGACGACCACGGCGTCCCGCGCTACTGGGCGCGCACGCTGACGACGCGGTACTTGAAGTCGAAAGAGAAGTGAGCGGCGTCGGCGTAAGGGTGCATCCGGGTATCGCGACTCCGGCCCCGGTCAGGCCGCGCGTCTCCTTCCCGCGTTGCGAATCACCGAAGCGAGGTCGGTGAGCGACGCTCCCATCGCGAGCAAGGCGTGCACGAGCAGGTCGATCGAGACCGACTCATTGCCCGCCTCCATGAAGGCGACGCGCGGCTGGCTCGAGCCGACCCGCTTCGCGAGCTGCGCCTGCGTCATCTCCTTCGCCTCACGACGCCGCCGGAGTTCCCGCGACAGCGCAACCTTCAACTCGACGAAGGCGCGGTCCTCCTTCGTGAGTCCGAGGAATTGCGCGACGGTGCCGACCTCCCATCCGGCGGCCTTCAGCTTCTTCTTCGTACTCGTCTTCATGATCCGATTCCTCCTCGAAACCTGGCCAGACGCCGCCTGCAAGTGTCGATCACGTGCGCCGGCGTGTCCTGCGACGACTTCGCGAAGACAGCGGCGCGCCGTCCTGCAGCATCCAGAGCAGATGACCCGCTTCACGCCGCGCCCGAACGCTGAACGGCGGCGTCCGGATCACTCCTTTCAGCCACACGATCGGCTTCGACACGTCCGCGACTTCCGGAGAATATCGGATCGGAGATGGAGCGTCTCGAGACTTCCACTTCCGAGCTGCGACCGCGGGACTCACGGAGTGAGACGCGCGATCTCCGTGGTGGTGACCCCCCTTCGCTCGGGATCGGACGCGAACGATCTCGCGGCGGTCTGCGCGGCGGTCTGCGCGCCATGCGTGCTGCCGGTCGCGGTGCTCGCCGGCGCGTTCGTGCTCGACGTCGCGATGTTCCCGATCCAGATCGGCTTCGGCCTCTATCCGTACTGCGATCGAGACGAGCCCGGCCGACCGATGCGGAGGTGACCGCCGCCGAGGTCGAACGCGAGGCGTTCCGGCGGGAAGTGAAGCACCGCTCGCGCTCGATCGCCGCGACCCGTTCTCCGCATTCCAATCGGGAGATAGAGTGAATCGCCCCGTGGTGAGCATTCCGAGGAGGCTGCCGTGAAGTTCCGCGTTCTGATCGAAGAGGACGAAGATGGCGCGTTCGTAGCGCAGGTTCCCTCCTTGCCCGGGTGCATCTCGCAAGGCAAGACGCGCGACGAGGCAATGCGAAACATCAAGGAAGCCATCTCCGGCTATCTCGAGAGCTTGCAGGCGCACGACGAGCCGATTCCTCCATCGATCGGCGAAGAGGTCGTGGACGTCGCAGTGTGAGCGCATTGCCGAGAGTCTCCGGACGCGAGGTCGTCGCTGCGCTCGCGAAGTGCGGATATCAGTTCGACCGGCAGAAGGGCAGCCACATCATCCTCAGGAATCCCAATCCTCCATTCCGAAGGATGGTCGTTCCGGATCACAAGGAACTTCACACTGGGACGCTGCGCGCAATCATTCGCGAGGCCGGACTGACCGTAACGGAGTTCATCGCGCTCTTGCAGAGGTGACTTGTAGTCTTCTTCACTGCTGGAGTCTTCGCTCGCGCCTCGTCACGACCCCGTGCTCTCGTACCTCCGCACGCCGAGCTTCCAGCAGAAGGCCGAGAGGAGCCCGAAGCCGATCGCGACCAGCGGCGACATCGCGGCGAGCGAGCGCCAGCCTTCGCGCTGCAGCAGGAACGTCGCGGGATAGAAGGCGACGAAGCCGAAGGGGATGACCCAGCGCAGCAGGAAGCGGATCGGCGCCGGGAAGATCTGCTGCGGCCAGCGGCCCGACGGGATCAGGTTGAAGACGGGCGGCGCGACGCCGATGCGGTCCTCGAAGTGGAACGAGACCGACGCGAGCATCGAGAAGACGAAGACGTAGATCAGCGCCCCGCACACCGCCGTGGTCGCGACGAAGAGCCAGTCGACGGGCGTGAAGTCGAAGTGGAGGCGGTTCACGGCGTAGACCACGACGCCGAGCCCGATCGCCGTCTCCACCAGCACCGGGATCCGGAACACGTCGAACATCACCTGCGCCCAGGTCGAGAGCGGCCGCAGCAGCACGCGGTCGAAGCGTCCGTCGATGATGTAGCGGTCGCCGAATTCGAAGAGGTTCCAGCTCACCGTCGCGAACAGGCCGTAGCTCATGCTCGCCAGCCCGACGATCAGGAATACCTCGGGCTGCGCCCAGCCCGCGATCGCACCGACGCGATGCAGGATGAGCCACGCCGAGACGATCGACGACACCCCGCCGAGCGACGTCGCGAACAGATCGGCCAGGAAGTCGCCCCGGTAGGCGAGCCGCACCTTGAGCATCTGCGCGAAGAGGGCGAGGTAGATCCGCAGCGTCCGCATCGCGCGTCTACCCGCCCTGAACCGTGAGCCGCTTCGTCACGCGCCGCCACACGAACGCGCAGAGCAGCGTGAAGAGGACGACCCACCCCGCCTGCCGCGCCAGCGCGAGTGCGAGTTCCTGCCCGCGCAGCTTCCCGAGCCAGATCGACGTCGGGACGTAGCTGATCTGCTGGAACGGCAGCCAGCTCGTCACGGCCGCGAGCCACGACGGGAACATCGCGACCGGGAGCACGAGCCCCGACAGGATCTCGAGCAGGTAGTGCTTGGCGCGCATCACGCCGTCGATCGACTTCAGCGGGAACGCGCACATCCCGACCAGGAAGTTGAGCTGCGTCAGGATCAGCAGCGCGAGCCAGATCGAGACGACGAAGGCGCAGCCGTTCAGGAACGACGCCGGCAGCGCGACCGGGAAGCAGAGGAAGATCACGATCCCGACCGGCAGCGAGAAGCAGAGGAAGCGGAACGTCCCCTCGCCGATCGCGCCGGCGAGCACCGTCCCCTGGTAGGAGACCGGCCGCGCCAGCGCGAGCGCGATCTCGCCCTTCTGCACCTGGTCGCCGATCTCGCGGTCGACGTTGTTGAAGTAGAAGCTGCGCGCGATCCAGCCGACCGCCACGTAGGTCGTCATACCTGCGAGGTCGTAGCCGTCGATCAAGGCGCCGGGCGCGCGATCGGCGAAGACCGCCTTCCAGATGTAGTAGTTGATCGCGACGTAGATGAGGTAGGAGACGATGCCGGTGTAGTACCGCAGCCGGTACGCGAGCATCTTCTGGAACGTGCCGCTCACGAAGCCGAGGTAGGGCGCGACCCGCAGCACGCTCACGACCGGCCCGCCGCCTTCGCCGCGCGCGCGCCGTCCGGCGTCCCGGCCGGGAGCAGCCCCTTCGGCGCGACGCCCTTCTTCTCGTAGATCTTCCGGATCACGACCTCGATCGACGGCTCGGGCAGCGCGATGTCGGCCACCTTCGCCGCGCCGACGATGCGCGCGAGCACCTCGGCGGCCGGGATCTCGCTCTTCTTGAAGCGCGCCGACCAGCGCACGTCCGACGTGCGCGTGAACGCGACGCCCGGCAGCAGCCGCTGGAGCGTCCCGTCGGCGACCGGCTCGGCGAGCTCGATCTCGGCCGTGGACTCCTCCCCCGCCTCGTCCTTCAGCCGCTCGAGGCTGCCGTCGTAGACGATCTTGCCGCCGTCGATCACCATCACCCGCTCGGCGAGCAGCTCGATGTCGCGCAGGTCGTGCGTCGTGAGCAGGATGGTCGTCCCGAACTTCTCGTTCACGCTGCGCAGGAACGCGCGGATCGCGTCCTTGGCGACCAGGTCGAGCCCGATGGTCGGCTCGTCCAGGAAGAGCAGCTCCGGCCCGTGCAGCAGGCTCGCCGCCAGGTCGGCGCGCATGCGCTGCCCGAGCGAGAGCTTGCGCACGGGCGTGTGGAGGAATTCGTCGAGGTCGAGGATCCCGCGCAGCTGCTTCAGCCGCTCCTCGCCGAGGTTCTTCTCGACCTCGTAGATCCGCAGCAGCAGCCGGAAGGACTCGATGACGGCGAGGTCCCACCAGAGCTGCGTGCGCTGCCCGAAGACGACGCCGATGCGGCGGACGTACCGCTTGCGATCGCGCCAGGGCACGAGCCCCATCGACGCGATCTCGCCGGAGGTCGGCGTGAGGATGCCGGTCAGCATCTTGATCGTCGTCGACTTGCCGGCGCCGTTCGGCCCGATGTAGCCGATCCGCTCGCCCGCCTCGATCGAGAAGCTCACGCCGTCCACCGCGCGCACCGACTCGTAGCGGCGCGAGACGAGGTCCTTCAGGGCTCCCCCCAGGCCCTCCCGGCGCCGGAAGCGGCGGAACTCCTTCACCAGATCGCGGACGGCGACGACGGCGGCCATGGATGCGTCGGATCCCTGTTCGATCGTTGCGGCGAGCCGCGGGACATTATCGTCGCCGCCCTCTTCCGTCCCTGCTGCGTGGAGACGCGACGCCGTGGCCGAACTCTTCACCGCCGAGAACCTCTTCGCGCTGCTGACGCTGACGTCGCTCGAAGTGGTGCTCGGCATCGACAACATCGTCTTCATCGCGATCCTGTGCGCCCGCCTGCCGCCGGAGCGGCGCGAGTCGGCGCGGCGCATCGGCCTCTTCCTCGCGATGTTCGCGCGCATCGCGCTGCTGCTCATGATGGGCTGGCTCGCGGGCCTCACCTCTCCGCTCGTGCCGGCGATCGAGATCGGCCAGTTCTCCCACGCCTTCAGCGGGCGCGACCTGATCCTCGCCCTCGGCGGCCTCTTCCTGGTCGGGAAGGCGACGCTCGAGATCCACCACAAGCTCGAGGGGCCGGCCGGCGACGACCGGCACGCCGTGAAGCCGAAGCACGCGGACTTCGGCGGCATCCTGACCCAGATCGTCCTGCTCGACCTCGTCTTCTCGCTCGACTCGGTCATCACGGCGGTCGGGATGGCGCGCTCGCGCTACGTGATGGTCACCGCCGTGATCCTGGCGGTCGTCGTGATGATGGTCTTCTCGGGGAGGATCGCCGACTACATCGAGCGGCGGCCGACGATCAAGATCCTCGCCCTGTCGTTCCTGCTGTTGATCGGCGTGACGCTCGTCGTCGAGGGCTGCGGCGGCCACGTCTCGAAGGGGTACATCTACTTCGCCATGGCGTTTTCGCTCGGCGTCGAGATGCTGAACCTGCGGATGCGCAAGCACGAGCCGGTGCTCCTGCGCGACTCCCACCTCCCGCGCGACGAGGAATCCCCCCATGCGTCGTCGTGAGCTCGCCTCCGTCCTCGCGCTCTGCTCCGTCCTCGCGCTTCGCCCGGCCCCGAACGCGGGCGACGACGTCGCCGTCCAGCTGCGCTCCGCGAAGGTCGACGAGCGGCTCGCGGCCGTCGAGTCGATCCGCAAGGACGGCGCGAAGGACGCCGAGTCGCTCCTGCGAGGAGCCCTGAAAGACGCCGACTGGGAGGTGGTGGAGAAGGCGGCGGGCGCGCTCGCGGAGCGCGGCACCGCAGCGAGCGCCGACGCGCTCGGCAAGATCGCGCTCGACGCGCCGGCGCGGCGCCTGCGCCTCGCGGCGGCGCGCGCGATGGCGAAGCTCGACCCCGCGGCGGCGGCGGCCGCGTTCGTGCGCGGCGCGAAGCTCGACTCGCCCGGCGCGATCGCGACCTTCGCGAAGGGGACGCGCCAGCCGGCGCAGATCCTCGCCATCGACGCGATGGCGAACACGGTCGACCTCTGCGGCGACCCGGTGCGCACCGCGATGGCGGCGGCGGTCTCCGACAAGGAGGACGCCTACATCCGCTCGCTCGCGGCGGTCGGCCTGAGCGTCTTCCCCGCCGACGAGCGCGCGAAGCGGCTGAAGGCGTGCCTCGAGGACGAGTATTCCGAGGTCGCGTGCACGGCGCTCGACGCAGTGCGCGCGCGGCCCGAAGCGGCGCTGCTGCCGGTGCTGGTCGAGGCGCTGGTACGCAAGGATCTGCGGCGCGTCGTCGAGCGCCACTTGCTCGACGCGCTGGTCGCGCAGCTCGCGGCGGCGCCGGCGGACGGCCGCGCGGAGCTCGCGAAGCCGCTGCTCGACACGCTGAAGAGCGCGAAGGGGCCGGCGCGCGTGCGCGCGGTGCGGGCGGTCGGGCGCTGCGCGGCGAAGCCGGCGGGCGACGCGCCCGCGGGGCTCGCGGCCGACGCGGCGACGGAGGCGCTCGCGCCGCTCGCGAAGGAAACCGACGAGGCGACGCGCGCGGCGGCGCTGCACGCGCTCGCGCAGGTCGGGAGCGACGCGTCTCTCGCGGCGGTCGCTACGGCGGCGCGCGAGGACAAGGTCGCGCGCGTGCGCGACGTAGCGCTGCGCGGGCTGCTCTCGGCGCGCGGAATCCAGGACCCGGCGACACGCGAGGTGGTGAACGCGCTCGCGAACGACGCTGTCGCCGAGGTGCGCGAGGACGCGCTGGTCGCGCTCGGCTCGCCCGATGCCAAGGGCGCAGTCGAGCTCCTCGCGGAGAAGCTGAAGGACCCGGCGTGGGAGGTCGTCGTAGCGGCGGCGGTCGCGCTCGGCCGCACGCGCGACCCCGCGGCGCAGGTGCCGCTCGAGACGCTGCTCGCGAGCAAGGACTGGAAGGTCGCGAGCGCCGGGCTCGCCGGGCTGGGGCAGTTGCGGCAGAAGGCGGCGGTCGCGCGCCTGATCGAGGGGCTGCGCTCGAAGAGCGCGACGGCGCGCATGACGTCGCTCGACCAGCTGCGCCGCCTCACCCCCGACAAGGTCGGCGCCAAGGAACAGTCCTGGAAGGACTGGTGGCAGAAGAAGTCGGCGACCTTCGAATTCCCCGCGCCTCCGAAGAAGGGCGACGCCGAGCGCGACGACGACCTCGCCTCGGCGTGGGCCGACCTCGACGTCCTTTGCTTCCAGGGCCGCTTCGAGAAGGTGGAGAAGCTGCTCGACGCGCTGAAGATCGTCCACCGCGACACGAAGACCGGCGCGCTCGAGGACGCGGGCGTGACGCCGTTCGGGGTGGTCGTCGTCAGCTGCGCCGGCGACGCGCTCCCGCCCGACCTCGAGCAGCTGCGCTGGTTCGTGCACGCCGGCGGGCTGCTGGTCTGCTCGTGCAAGGCGTTCGTGAACCAGGCGGCCGAGATCCGGCACGGCTTCGTGCGGCAGCTGACGAACAAGGGGGACGCGCTCGACCTGGTCGCCGTCGACGCCTGCCGAGTCGACGAGGTTTCTGCGACCGTGTTCCGGGAGGCGACGCGGCCGCGCTTCGCGCTCGTCGACGCCCCGATGATCGACGTGGTCGACGCGGAGCGGGTCGACGCGTTGGTCGACAGCGCGGAGTGCGAGTCGGAGTGGGACGGCGGCACCCTCCTCGCCACCTGGACGATCGGCCACGGCCGCGTCGTCGCCTGCGCGAGCCACCTCGACGCGCCCGGCCTCGTCTGCCAGCAGGCGCCCCCCATGAAGGACACGCCCGATCGCATGGGCTTCGCGCTCGACTCGATGGACTACGGCTACGCCGACCTGCGCGCGATCCCGGCCGAGATCTGGAAGAGCGGCAACAAGAGCGCCGACGAGGCGCGCGACCTCGGACCGATCCGCTACGTGAGTGGCCTCGTCCGCCGCCACCGCCGCGCGCAGGAGTGAGCGCACGCGCCTCGCGCCTCGCGCCTCATGTCTCGCGCCTGGCGGCTACTGGATCACGAGGTGCGCGCAGTTGGTCCAGGCGCCCGACTTGCCCGCGCCGACGAGCTGCGGGCCGGCGAGCGACTGGAACAGGACCTCGACGCTGACGAGCGCGGGGTCATTGGGGATCGTGAAGTCGAGGTCGAACTCGTCCGTCCCCTGGTGGACGATGAACTCGACCACGAACGGGCTCACCGCGAGCACGCCCTCGAACGGGTGGATCGGGATCGAGACTTCGGGCGCCTGGCCGAGCACGCCGAGCAGCCAGTCGTTCTGCGCGCAGAACGTCCGCTGCGTGAAGCTCCCGCCCAGGAAGTCGTCGCCCTCGAGGAGCGTCGCCGGCGTCGCCGCGAACGCGCCCGCCGCCGCCGTGCTCCCCGCGTCGTGGCTCACGCCGACGTCGAGCGGGCCGCTCGCCGTCGCCGGCGTCACGCAAGTGATCGTCGCGTCGTCGACGACCACGACGCCCGTCGCCGCGGCGCCGCCGAACGTCACCTGCAGCGAGTTCGCGAGCGCGAAGCCGCTGCCGAGCAGCGTGACCGCGGTCCCGCCGTGGTGGTCGCCGCGCACCGGCGCGACCGACGCGAGCGTCGGCGGAGAGCGGAACGCGTAGACGATCGCGGCGCCGGCGCCATTCTCGTTGGGCAGTCCGACCACGAGATCGGTGAAGCCGTCGAGGTCGAGGTCGCCCGCGACGGAGAGGCCGTTGTAGTCGGCGGCGCCGCCGCCGCCGCGAATGTCGACGAGCTTCTGGTCCGAGCGCACGTCGAAGAGGCTCAACTTCTCGACGAGCGACGAGTCGTAGCGCGCGAGCGCCATGTCGGGATCGCCGTCGCCGTCCGCGTCGAATCCGGGGCCGAACCGGTAGCCGAACTGCGCGGAGGCCCAGTCGCCGTGGATCGCGCCGAGCTTCGCACCGTCGACGGCGGAGAAGAACTGCACCTGCCCCGCGACGTTCGGTCCCGCCCCCGGCGCTCCGACCGCGACGTCGTCGAAGCCGTCGCCGTCGTAGTCGCCGCCGTTCGCGATCCAGACGGCGAACACGTCGCCCACGTCACCCATCACGCTCCAGAGCTCGCTGCCCGTGCGGCACGAGAGGAGCGTCACGCGGCCGTACTTCCCGGCGGCGCTTTCATGCGGTGACGAAACGGCGACCTCGCGGATGCCGTCGCCGTCGACGTCGGGCATGCGCACGACCTGGAGGCCGAGGTCGAAGCCTTTCACCGGCGCGTCGAAGACCCAGAAGGTGGTCCCGTCGGCGCCGCTGGTGAGCTCGACGCGGCCGCCCTGCACGAGGCCGCCCTTCACCTTGTTCACGATGAAATCGCCGATCCCGTCGCCGTCGACGTCGTCGACGTGAGCGAGTTGCGAGCCCCACGACTTGCCCGAGCCGAAGCCCAGCTTCGACCAGATCAGCGCACCGGTCGCGCCCGAGTGGACGTAGAGCTTGCCGCAGTCGATCTGCTGGACGGAATCGAAGTAGCCCGGCGAGCCCACCACGTAGTCGTCGATCCCGTCGCCGTCGACGTCACCGAGCCGCTCGACCGCCATCCCCATGAAGGCCTGGACCGACTCGCCGTCGTGGCGGCGCAGCTCGCTGCCATCGAGGCCCGAGTGGATCGTCGCCGAGCCGACGGTCTGGTCGTAGTGGGCACCGATCAGGAGGTCGTCGCGCCCGTCGCCGTCGACGTCGCCGACGACGACCGAGGCGCCGCCGAAGAAGCTGTTCAGCGGGCCGTCGGCCCGGACGATCTCGCGCACCTGCGCGGACGCGGACGCGGGCGCGGCCGCGGCGAGCCACAGGGCCGTGCACGCGGAGGCGACGACGGGCGAAGGGTCGGCGACGCGGGCCATCGCGGACTGCTCCTGCGCGGTACCTCGGTCCGGGCCTCGACCGGACGGACGGCCCCTGGCAGTAGCACACCCCGCCGAAATGAGCAATGCTCCGCGGAGTGGAGCCCCGCTTGCCCGTCCGCGCGCCGATCCGAATCTTCACCGTCCTCGCCGCCGTCGCCGCTCTTGCCGCCGGATCCGCGCGCGCGGGTGACGACGTCGCGGCGCAACTGCGCTCGTCCAAGATCGACGAGCGGCTCGGCGCCGTCGAGACGCTCCGGAAGAACGGCGCGAAGGACGCCGAGTCGCTGTTGCGAGGAGCGCTCAAGGACGCCGACTGGGAGGTGGTCGAGCGCGCCGCCGCGGCGCTCGGCGAGCGCGGGACGGCGGCGAGCGCCGAAGCGCTCGTGAAGGTCGCGTTGGACGGCCCGGTGCGCCGCCTGCGGATCGCCGCGGCACGCTCGACGGCGAAGCTCGATCCGGCGGCGGCCGTGGCCGCGTTCGCGAAGGCGGCGAAGACGAGCGGGCCACCGGAGGTGCGCGCGGTCGATGCGCTCGCCTCGTCGGTCGACTTCCTCGGCGAAGCGGCGCGCGCGCCGCTGGCGGCGATGCTCGCGACCGAGAACGTCGCGGCGCGCGCGGCCGGCGCCGCGGGCCTGCACGCCTTCGCGAGCGACGAGCGGATCAAGCGGCTGAAGGCGTGCCTCGAGGACGCGCACAGCGAGGTCGCCACCGCGGCGCTCGACTCGACGCGCGACCACCCCGACGCGGCGCTGCTGCCGCTGCTGCTGGGGGCGCTGGCCGGCAAGAACCGGCGCGAGGTCGTCGAGCGGCGCATCGACGCCGCGCTCGTCGCGCTGCTGCAGGCGACGCCCGCCGACGGACGTGCCGCGCTCGCGGCTGCGATGTTCGACGCGCTCAAGGGCACGAGCGGGCAGGAGCGCGCGCGCGTGGTGCGCATGCTCGGCCGGTGCGCGGCGAAGCCGCCGACCGCGGCGCCGTGCATCCCCGCCGAGACGGCGGTCTCCGCCTTCACGATGCTGCTCGCCTCGGCGAGCGACGACGTGCGCGCCGCGACGGTGCGCGCTCTCTCTCAGGTCGGCAGCGACGCGGCGCTCGACGCGGTCGCCGGCGTGGCACGGGGCGACCGCTCCGGCCGCGTGCGCGACGTCGCGCTGCGCGACCTCCTGGCGGCGCGCGGAGTCGGGCACGCGGCGACGCGCGAGCTCGTGAACGCGCTCGCAGAGGACCCCGACGTCGACGTGCGCGAGGACGCGCTCGTCGCGCTCGGCTCGCCCGACGCGAAGGGCGCCGTCGAGCTGCTCACGACGCATCTGAAGGACCCGACCTGGGAGGTCGCGGTCGCGGCGGCCGTCTCGCTCGGCAAGACGCATGATCCCGCGGCGCTGGCGCCGCTCGAGGCGCTGCTCGCCCACAAGGACTGGAGGTACTCCAGCGCGGCGCTGGTCGGCCTCGGCCACCTGCAGCAGAAGGCGGCGGTCGCACGGCTCATCGAGGGGCTGCACTCCCGCAGCGCGACCGCGAAGCTCACGGCGTACGAGTTCCTGCGCCGGCTCACCAACGACAAGGTCGGCAACAAGGAAGCGGCCTGGAAGGAGTGGTGGCAGAAGCACGCGGCCGCCTACCAGTTCGTCGACGCGGCGGCGCTCGCGAAGAACGCGCAGAAGTACGGCTACGCCGCCGACCCCGCCGGCTACGGGCGGATGTACCAGGACCTCGACGTCCTCTGCTTCCAGAGCCGCGGCGACCACATCGAGAAGCTGCTCGACGCGCTCAAGATCGCGCATCGCGACACGCGTTCGGGCGTGGTCGAGGAGGCGGGCGTGTCGCCGTTCGGCGTCTACGTCGCGAACTGCACCGGCGAGGCGCAGCCGCCCGACCTCGACCAGGTGCGCTGGTTCGTCCACACCGGCGGCTACCTGTTCTGCTCGTGCTGGGCGCTGACCTATCACGCCGCCGAGGTGCGGCCCGGCTTCGCGCGCCAGCTCCCGACGCGCGTGCAGGTGCTCGACCTCGTCACCGCCGAGCCGTGCCGCGAGAGCCCCTACCTCACCGGCGTCTTCGAGCCGGGGACGCGTCCGCGCTACTCGCTCTCCGGAGCGCACCTGATCGACGTGCTCGACCCGGAGCGGGTCGAGGTGCTGATCGACAGCCCCGAGTGCGAGTCGCGCTGGGGTGGCGGCAACCTCGCAGCGTGGTGGTCCGTCGGCCACGGACTGATCCTCGACAGCGCCAACCACTTCGACCTGCAGGGGCTGGGCTACGAGCTCGCCCCGAAGATGAAGGACGCCGCCGACCGGATCGCCTACGCGATCGACACCATGGGGCTCCGCTACGCCGACGTGCGCGCGATCCCGAACGACGTCTGGAAGAGCGGCACCAAGAGCGCCGAGGACGTGCGCGACCTCTCGATGTTCCGCTTCCTCACGAACTTCGTCCGCCGCAAGCGGATCGCGGGGGCCTGAGTGCCCGCGCGCGCGCCGATCCGGAACCTGCGCTTCTGGATCCTCGCGCTGCTCTTCGCGTCGACGCTGGTCAACTACGTCGACCGCCAGGTCCTCTCGCTGCTGAAGCCGACGCTGTCGAAGGAGTTCGACTGGAACGAGAAGACCTACGCCGCGATCGTCATGGCCTTCCAGGTGGCCTATGCGATCGCGCAGACCGGCTCGGGCTGGGTCATCGACCGGATCGGCACGCGGCTCGGGATGGCGCTGACCGTCACGGTCTGGTCGCTCGCCGGGATCGCGACGGCCTTCGCGCGCGGCGTCGTCTCGTTCGGCGTCTGCCGCTTCTTCCTCGGGCTCGGCGAGGCGGGCAACTGGCCCGGATCGACCAAGGCGACGCGCGAGTGGTTCGAGCCCAGGGACCGCGCCTTCGCGACCGGCGTCTGGAACACCGGTTCGGCGACCGGCGCCATCGTCGCCGGCTTCATGGTCCCGCCGCTGGCGAACCGGTACGGCTGGCCGTCGGCCTTCGTCGCGACCGGCGTGCTCGGCTTCGTCTGGCTGGCCGCGTGGCTCGCCTTCTATCGCCGCCCGGCCGACGCCGACGCGCGCGACCTCGCGGAAGAGGCGGGCACCGACGCGGTCGCCGCGGCGCGCTGGTCGTCGCTGCTGAAGCAGCGCGAAGTCTGGGCGCTGATCGTCGCCCGCTTCGTCTCCGACCCGGTCTGGTGGTTCTACATCTTCTGGCTGCCGGGCTACCTGGCCGACCAGCGCGGCATGACGCTCCTGAAAGTGGGCGCGCTCACGTCGATCCCGTGGATCGCGGCCGACCTCGGCAGCGTCGCGGGCGGCTGCCTCTCGAGCTGGCTGATCCGTCGCGGCTTCGAGGTCGTGCGCGCGCGCAAGGTCGTGATGGTGATCGCCGCCTGCCTCATGCCGTGCGGCCTCTTCGCGGTGCGCGCGGAGGCGTCGTGGCTGCTGATGACGCTGGTCAGCGTCGCGACCTTCGGCCACCAGTTCTGGGCGAGCAGCATCCTGACCCTCCCCGCCGACCTCTTCCGCGGCCGCGTGGTCGCGTCGTGCTCGGGGCTCACCGGCACCGGCGCGACCATCGGCGGCATCCTCGCGACGAGCCTGACCGGCCGCTTCGTCGACGCGCACCACAGTTACACTGCCATCTTCACGTGGGCCGGGCTGATGCACCCGCTCGCGGCGGTGGTGATCCTGCTATTGATCCGGCGCCGCCCCGACGCGACCCCTTCGACATCGGGATCCGCATGAAGATCACGTCGGTCAAGCTGACGCCGATCGCCGTGAAGCGGCGCACCGGCTTCGCCTCGCGCCACGTCGTCGTCGAGCTCGCGACCGACGAGGAGCTGACCGGGCTCGGCGAAATGTCGGACTTCGGCCACCTGCCGCTCTACATGCCCGACCTGCGCGACCTCGAGAAGAGCTTGAACCGCCTCCTGGTCGGCCGCGACCCGCTCCAGTTGAACGCGCTCGTGCAGCTCCTCCTCGAGATGTACCCCGAGGAGATGTTCATGTACGACATGAGCGCGGTGATCCGCTGCGGCGTCGACGTCGCGCTGCACGATCTCGCCGGCAAGAAGCTCGGCGTGCCGGTCGCGCAGCTCCTCGGCGGCGCCGTCCGCGACCGGCTGCGCATCTGCTACCCGATCTTCCGCCACCGCTCGAAGGCCGAGGTCGAATACAACGTCGCGAACGTCGGCGAGCGCCTGAAGGAAGGCTTCGACATGATCCGCCTCTACGCGGGGCTGGATCTCGACGCCGACGAGGCGTTCTTGCAGGGGGTGCGTGAAAGGCACGGCAAGAAGGTCAAGGTCAAGTCGCTCGACTTCAGCAACCTCGTGCCGTGGCGCCGCGCGGTCGAGGCGACGCGCCGGCTCGCGCAGTACGGCGTCGAGCTGATCGAGAGCCCGGCGCCGCGCAACGACCTCGACGGCATGGTCGAGGTGCGTCGTAGGGTCGACCTGCCGGTGAGCGAGCACTGCAACAGCTTCTTCCAGGCGCGCCTGCTGCTGGAGAAGGGCTGCGTCGACATCTTCAACATCTGCACGGTCTTCATCGGCGGCATCGCGCCGGCGCGCCAGCTCTTCGCGCTCGCCGAGACGTTCGGGGTGCAGTGCCTGATCGGGACCACGCAGGAGCTCTCGATCGGGACGGCCGCGCAGGCGCATCTCGGCGCGAGCTTCCCGCGCCTCGACCATCCGGGCGACCCGGTCGGGCCGCGCCTCTACTCCGACGACGTCGTGAAGAAGCGTGTCGACTACGTCGACGGCCACCTGATCGTCCCGCGCGGACCCGGGCTCGGCATGGAGCTCGACCCGGAGCGCGTGCGCCGGCTCGAGGCGCCGCTGCAGTGGGGCGAGGAGTCGCTCCCGTCGATCCAGGATCGCACGACCCCGGCGGCCGGCCCGGCGCCGCGCCGCCGCACGCGCAAGTGACCGCGTCTTGGGCGCGCTCGCCGGCATCTTCCCCGTCCTCTGTACGCCGTTCGACGAGCGCGGCGCCGTCGACTGGAAGAGCCTCGACCGTCTCGTCGAGTGGACGCTCGCGCGCGGCGGCGACGGCCTCGCGCTCGGCGGCATCGCGAGCGAGGTGATGAAGCTCGACGACGAGGAGCGCCGCACGCTCGTCGCGCGCGTGCTTCGCCGCGTCGGGCGCGCCGGCGTCCGCGGCGGGCGTGTCCCGGTCTGGGTCGGGACGGGCCACCAGGCGAGCGTCCCGGCGCTCGCCCACGCTCGCCACGCGCAGGAGCACGGCGCCGCCGGCGTGATGGTGATGCCGCCGTACGTGAACAAGCCCTCGCTCGGCGCGCTGCACGGCTTCTTCGGCGACCTCGACGGCGCGCTCTCGATCCCGATCATGGTGCAGGACGCGCCGCTCGCGTCAGGGCTCGCGTTGCCGGTCGACTGGCTCGTGACGGTCGCGCGCGACTTCCGGCGCGTCCGTGCCGTCAAGGTCGAAGCTCCCCCCACCGCGGCCAAGATGGCCGACCTCGCGGCGGCGGCGCGTGCGAAGCGGACGAAGCTCGCGCTCTTCGGCGGGCTCGGCGGCGCGAACTTCGTCGGCGAGCTGCGGCGCGGCGCGGCCGGCACGCTGCCCGGCACCGCGTTCCCGGAGGTCTACGTGAAGATCGACGCGGCGTGGCGCAGCGGCGACGAGGCGGCCGCGCAGGCCGAGCACGACCGCGCGCTGCCGCTGATCCGCTTCGTCTCGCAGTCGGTCGAGTGGAGCTGGCACGCCTACAAGCGGATCCTCGTGCGGCGCGGCGTGCTGGCGTCGGCGCAAGTGCGCCGGCCGACGTGCCGCTTCGACGAAGTGGCGCAGCGCGAGCTCGACGCGCTCTGCGACGCGGCGGGGATGGAGCGACGTACGTGACGGCGAGCACGGGCCACTCGATCTGGATCCATCCGACCGACGTCGCGGCCGAGGGCGCCGACGCGGTCGTGGCGGCGGTGAAGGAGATGGGGCTCGGCGCGATCTCGCTCGCCGCGACCTACCACGCCGGCCGCTTCCTCCTGCCGCACGACCCGAAGAGCTCGGTCAAGCTGCTCGAGGGCGGCGTCGCCTGGTATCAGCCCGACGCAGCGCGATGGAAAGGGCAGAAGCTCCTGCCGAAGGCGGCGGCGGAGGGCGACGGGAAGGACCTCGCGCGCGCGGCGCGCGACGCGGCAGTGAAGGCGGGGCTCGCGGTGAACGCGTGGGTCGTCGCGCTCCATAACTCCCGCCTCGGCGAGGCGCACCCCGACTGCACGCTGCGCAACGCCTTCGGCGACCCCTATCCGTGGGCGCTCTGCCCGAGCCACCCCGACGTGCGGCAGTACGCGGCCACGCTCGCGGCCGACGTCGCGGCGCAGCTCGAGCCGGCGGCGCTCGAGCTCGAGTCGTTCGGCTTCATGGGCTGGGCGCACCAGAGCCACCACGACAAGGCGGGCGTGCAGCTCGACGGCGCGCACGAGTTCCTCCTGTCGGTCTGCTTCTGCAAGGAGTGCGCGAAGCGGATGGCGGCGCGCAAGGTCGACGCGGAGCGCATCGCGGCGCGCGCGCGCACGCTGGTCAAGTCGCACCTCGACGGCGGCGGGGCGCCGCCCGGCGCCCTCCCCATGAAGGCGGAAGAGATCGGGCCGTGGCTCGCGAAGGAGATCGGCGCGCTCGAGGCGGCCAACGTGATGTCGGCGCGGCGCGAGACGGTCGTGTCGCTGATCGGCGAGGTGCGCAAGCGCGTGCCGCGGAACGTCGCGCTCCACGCGATGGCCCATCCGTCCCCGTTCGTGACCGGCGCGGCGATCGGCGGCGGCCTGCTCGCTCTCGGCGAGTGGGTCGACGCCTTCATCCTGAACCTCTTCCGCGAGGAGCCGGCGCAGGTGCGCGCCGACGTGAAGAGCGCGCGCACCGCCGCGACGCCGGCCACGCGCTTCCTCGCCAACCTGCGCGCCTTCGCGCCCGACAGCGCGACCGCCGAGTCGTTCCGCTCGAAGGCCGCCGCGGCGCTCGAGGAGGGGGCGGTCGCGCTGCGCGTCTACCACTACGGACTCATGCCGCGCGCCCACTTCGCGTGGGTGAAGCCGGCGCTCGCGGCGAAGAAGGCGGGAGCGGAGAAGCGATGAGCGGCGCGCCGCGCACGACGGGGCGGGCGGCGGGCGGACGGCTCGCCGGCAAGGTCGCGCTCGTGACGGGCGCCGGCGCGGGCATCGGCGCCGCGATCGCGGCGCGCTTCGCCGCCGAGGGGGCCGCGGTCGCGCTCGTCGACGTCGACGCGCCGGCGGCGCGCGCGCGGGCGCGCGAGATCGAGCGCGCCGGCGGGCGGGCGCTCGCGCTGCGCGGCGACGTCTCCCGCGAAAGTGACGCGCGCCGGACCATTCGCGCCGCCGTCGCGGAGTTCGGCGCGCTGCACGTCCTGGTCAACAACGCCGGCGTGAACGTCATGTCGACGGTCGAGCGCGCGACCGCGCGCGAGGTCGAGCGCTGCCTCGGCGTCGACTTGAAGGGCGTGTGGCACTTCGCGAAGCACGCGCTCCCCCACCTGCGCCGCGCCGGCGGCGGCAGCATCGTGAACGTCGCGTCGATGCACGCATTCCGAACGGTGCCGCGCGCGTTCCCCTACGCCGCGGCGAAGGGCGGCGTGGTCGCGCTCACGAAGAGCCTCGCGCTCGACGCGGGGCCCGACGGCGTGCGCGTCAACGCGATCTGCCCCGGCACGATCGCGACGAAGCTCACCCGAGGCTGGTTCTCGGCGCAGCGCGACCCGGCGGCGGCGCGACGGCGCTTCCTCGCGGCGATCCCGGTCGGGCGACTCGGCACCCCCGACGACGTGGCCGCGCTGGCGCTCTTCCTCGCGAGCGACGAGTCGTCGTTCGTGAGCGGCACGGCGATCCCGATCGACGGCGGCCGCGACGCGCTCTCGGCCGCCGGCACGGTCTCCTGAACGGAGCAGCACCATGATCCCGACTTCCAAGATCACCGCCTTTGTCCTGACGAGCCTCGCGCTCGCCGTCGCGACCCGCGCCGCGCAGGAGAAGCCGCCCGCGCCCGCCGCGCCACCCGCGCCGGCCGCGCCGCAAAAAGCCGAGCTCCCGCCGCCGCTGAAGGCGAAGGTGCTGCAGCTCATCTTCGATCCGCCGATCGCGAGCGAGGGCGGCAAGCGGCTGCACGAAGTGATGGAGTGGAACGACCCGGAGAAGAACTCGAAGGAGTACGCGGCCGATCTCAAGGAGTCGAGCGGCGGCTACGCCGACTACCAGATCGTCGAGTCGCTGCACCTCGACGAGTTCCCGCTCCTGCACGACGGCTTCCGCTACGACTTCGCGACGCTGCGCGACGTCCTGCAGGGGAAGACGCAGCCGCACCAGCCCGAAGGCTTCGGCTACCTCGCGCTGCTGGAGCGTTTCAAGGTCGCGGAGAGAGTCGACAAGGGGGAGATCGACGAGGTCTGGCTCCAGGCGATGCCCTACGCCGGCTTGTACGAGTCGACGATGACGGGCGAGGGCGCCTACGACTGCAACTCCGGCCCGCTCGAGGGCGTGAAGTGCAAACGCCTCTTCGTCGTGATGGGCTTCAACTACGAGCGCGGCGTCGGCGAGATGCTCGAGGACTACGGCCATCGCACGGAGGCGATCCTCACGCACGTGTTCGGGAGCTGGGACCCGCCCAAGAAGGCGCATGCGTGGGACCGCTTCACGCTCTACGACTTGCTCGCACCCGGCGAGGCGGCGTGCGGCAACGTCCACTTCGCGCCGAACAGCACGCGCGACTACGAGTGGGGCAACGAGACGCCGGTCGCGAGCACGTGCGACGACTGGCTCGCCTACCCCGACCTGAAGGGGACGAAGCGCACGGTCACCTGCGCCGACTGGGGCGACGGCGACATCCGGCTCCATCACAAGTGGTGGCTCGCGCATCTGCCGCGCGCGGCCGGCCGCAGCGACGGGAAGCTCAACCACTGGTGGGCCTACACGGCCGACTTCAACCGCTGGCCGGAGAGCGGCGGCCGCGGAGCCGCGCCCGCCGCGAAGTGACCTCGGGCGGCGCGCAGCGACTGCCCGCGCGCGCGCGCCCGCCGGCTATCCTCGCGCGGCCATGAACCGCTCCCCCGATGCCGCGGGCACCGCCAACGTCGGCGACGTCGTGCTCTGCCCCGACGCGCGCTACCGCGCCGATCTCAAGATCCCGGGAGAGCTCGGCCTCGTGCTCGAGACGACGAAGGAGCGCGCGCGCGTCCACTTCCCCACCGCGGGCGGCGAGCCGTGGATCGCGGTCGAGCAGCTGGCGCGCGCGAAGGACCCGGGCGCGGCGGGCGTCCCGTCCTGGATGGCGCGCGCCTGCTTCCTCGCGCGCACGCTCGAGGCGATCCGCATCGAGATCGCGCAGCGCGACGCGGAGACGTGCGCGCTCAAGATCTTCCACGGCGAGGTCGACCTGGCGCGGCTCGACTCGATCCGCACCGAGCTCGGCGACGCGCTGCGCTGGTTCACGCTGAGCCCGGCCGGCCTGCACAAGATCGAGGCGGCGGTCGCGTTCGCGCCGGCTCCCGCTCCGGCGCCGCGCTGACCATGGGCGCGCGCCTGCGCCTCGCGTGGGTCGACGCGCGCGGCGGCCTCAAGGCCGTCGAAGTGAGCGCCAAAGTGCGCATCGGCCGTGCGCCCGAGTGCGAGCTGCTCCTGGACGAGGACGGCGTCTCGCGCATCCACTGCGAGGTGAAGCCGTGCAGCGAGGGGCTCGAGCTCGCCGACCTGCGCTCGACCAACGGCACCTTCGTGAACGGGACGCGCGTGCAGGAGGCGACGCTGCGCGCCGGCGACCGCGTCACGGTCGGCCGCCGGCTGCTCTGCGTCGAGGACGCGGCAGCGGCGACCGCGGCGTTGCCGCACGAACGCACGACGCTCGCGCCGGGCGGGGAGGTCGAGGTCGCGCTCGACGCGGGCGCCGCCTATCCGCCCGCGAGCCTCTCGCTCGAGAGCCAGCGCCGCCACCTCGAGTCGCTCTACGGGATCCTGCGCACGATCGGCGAGGCGCCGTCGGTGCCGGAGATGTTCGGCGGGATCCTGCGCACCATCCTCGACACGCTGCCGTTCGACTCGGGACACGTATTGATCGGCGCGCTGCGCGCGCCGGAGTTGATCGGCGCGCGCGACGGCGGCGCCGAGCCGGAGCTGGTCGCGATCGCTTCACACGCCAAGGTGGGCCGCGCGCCTCCGGCCAGCCGCACGGTCGTGCGGCGCGTCGTGAAGACGGGGCAGGCGGTGCTCGCGAACGACGTCCTCGCCGACGCCGGCCTCGCGGCGGCGAAGAGCATCGCGGCGGCGCGCACGCTGCGCATCGCGTGCGCCCCGATCCCGCTGCGCGGACGCGCCGGCGTCCTCTACGTCGCGGCGAGCGGGCTCGCCGCGCCGGTCGGCGCCGAGGACGTGGCGTTCCTGAACGCGGCCGCGCGCCAGATCGGGCTCGCTGCCGACGCGCTCACCGAGCGCGAGCTCCTCGTGCGCGAGAACGAGCTCCTCAAGCGCGGTGCGCCGTCGCACCAGCTGGTCGGGAGTTCGGAGACGATGCGCAAGCTGCGCGAGATGGTCGAGCGCGCGGCCGCGGTCGAGGCCACCGTCCTCATCACCGGGGAGAGCGGCACCGGCAAGGAGCTCGTCGCACGCGGCGTGCACGACGCGAGCCCGCGCGCCGGGAAGCCCTTCGTCGCGCTCAACTGCGGAGTGCTGCCCGGCAACGTCGTGCAGAGCGAGCTCTTCGGCCACGAGAAGGGCGCCTTCACCGGCGCGACCGCGCGCCGCCGCGGACTGGTCGAGCTGGCCCACGGCGGCACCCTCTTCCTCGACGAGATCGGCGAGCTCGTGCCCGAGATCCAGGTCATGCTGCTGCGCCTCCTCGAGGAGAAGCGCTTCTTCCGCGTCGGCGGCCAGGAGGAGGTGCGCGCCGACGTCCGCTTCGTCGCCGCGACCAACCGCGACCTCGAGGCCGCCTGCCGCCAGGGATCCTTCCGCAGCGACCTCCTCTTCCGGCTCAAGGTCGTCGAGATCCGGACCCCGGCGCTGCGGGAGCACGCCGAGGACCTCGAGGAGATCGCCCGCTTCGTCTCGGATGAACTCGCGCGGTCGACCGGCCGTAGCAGGCGCGCGCTCGGGGAATCGGCGCTGGAGCGGCTGCGCCGCCACTCCTGGCCGGGGAACGTCCGGGAGCTCCGCAACACCCTGGAGCGGGCGCTCCTGCTCTCGCGGGGACCGCAGATCGAAGCGGACGACCTGGGATTGATCGAGACGGCCGGCCCGTCCGTGGGGAGCTCTTCGCCCGCGGCCGGAGCGCCGCGCCTCGTCAAGCTCGACGAAGTCGAGCGCGAGCACATCCGCCACGTCCTCGCGGCGACCGGCTGGAACAAGACGAAGGCGGCCGAGATCCTGGGGATGGCGCGCATCACCCTCTACGAGAAGATCCGCGCCTTCGACCTCCAACCTTGAGCAGCACGCCGACGCGCTTCTTCTGCCGGTGCGGTCGCCTCATCACGGTCGATGCGACGACGCGGGAGATCGTCTGCCCGACCTGCAAGACGCGCAACCAGGTGCCGGGCCTCGACGCCGCGCTCGTGCCGCCGCCCATCCCGTCGATCCCGTCCGTGGCACCGGCGGCCCCCTCGCCGGCGTCGGCCTCGCCGGCGTCGGCCGCGGTAGCGGCCGTCTCGCCGGCGAACGGCGCCGCCACCGCCATCCTCGACCTGCGCATCGGCGCGCGGCTCGGCCGCTTCGAGCTGGTGCGCGTCGTCGGCCACGGCGGCATGGGGACGGTCTATCACGCCCGTGAAGAGCCGACGGGCCGCGACGTCGCGCTCAAGGTCCTCCATCCCGTGCTGCAGAGCCGGCCCGACTTCGTCTCGCGCTTCCAGCGCGAGGCGCGCGCCGCGTCGGCGCTGAACCATGAAAACATCGTCCGCGTCCTCGACTCCGGCATCGAGCGCGGGACCCCCTGGATCGCGATGGAGCTGCTCGAGGGCGAGGACCTGCTCGCGTCGGCACAGCGCGGCATCGTGAACCCGGTCAACGCGCCGCTCTACATGCTGCAGGCGGCGCGCGGGCTCGCGGCCGCCGCCGCGGTCGGCATCACCCACCGCGACGTCAAGCCGGGCAACCTCGTGCTGCGGCGCGACGGCGTGCTGAAGATCGCCGACTTCGGGCTGGCGAAGGAGGTCGATTCGACCTCCCACCTGACCGTGACGGGCGAGGTGCTCGGCACGCCGCACTACATGTCGCCCGAGCAGGGCCGCGGCGAGCGCGCCGACCACCGCTCCGACCTCTACTCGCTGGGCGCGACCTTCTATCACGTGCTGTGCGGCTCGCCGCCGCACGAGGCCGAGACGCCGGTCGGCGTGATCATGAAGCACCTGCGCGAGGAGCCGGTGGCGCTGCGCGCCCGCAATCCCAACGTCTCGCCCGGCCTCGAGCGCGTCGTCCACCGCCTGCTGCAGAAGAATCCCGACCAGCGCTACCAGTCGTACCAGGCGCTGACCGAGGACGTCGACCGCGTGGCGCGCGGCGTCGATCCGATCGCGGGCGCCGATCCGCCCGGCCGCCGCGTCCAGCAGGGCGACACGACGTATCTCATCTCCGACCAGCTCCCCAACGAGCTCGTGCTCAAGCCGGCGGGCGGGCTGCGACGCCTCTTCGCGCTGCTCGTCGACGTCGTCGCGGTCGACCTCGTGCTGAAGCTCGGCTTCTTCCTGGCGCTCGCCTTCGTCAAGACGGACGGCAAGCACCCGGGCGCGCAGGGCACCGGGCTCGAGGGCTTCCTGCTGCCGACGCGCGACTTCCTCGCGCTCACGCACTCGCAGGGGAACCTGCTCACGCTCGCGCTCCTGCTGGCGGCGTTCGTCTACTTCGTCTCGTCCGACGCGCGGGGCGGACGCAGCCTCGGCAAGCGCTGGTTCAACCTGCGCATCTGCCGGCGCGACGGCGGCGACCTCGGCGTGGTGCGCGCGTTCGTGCGCACACTGGTCGTCTTCCCCGGCGTCGCGCTGCTCGTCCCGATGAGCACCTGCGCGATCGTCTGCACGATGAACCCGGTCCGCTCGCCCGCCGAGGTGCCCTACTGGAGCGGCGTCCTGCTCGGGCTCGGGTGGATCTTCGCGCTGCACGTGGCGGGCAACGCGACCGCGGGGCGGCCGCTGCAGGACGCGCTGGTCGGCGCGCAGGCCTTCCGCGCCGAGCGGCGCAAGTTCGAGAGCGTGCTCGTCTCGGGACGGCGCGACGTGACCCCGTCGCGCGCGCTCAAGCTCTCGCTCGTGCCGGGCCTCGGCGTCATGTACGCCGGCCGCATCCTCTTCGGCATCCTCTTCCTGGGAGGGATCGTTTCGCTGCTCGCGTCGGGCCGCGTCGAGCTCGGCATCGGTCTCTGGGTCCTCTCCGCCGCTTACGCCCACCGCCTCGCCGGCCGCGCGACGCGCGACGCCTCGCTTGTTCCGCTGCCGCGTCCGTCCGAGCCGGTCGTGCGCCGTCAGGAAAGCTGGCGATGATTCACTTTGACCGGTAGGCGGGGCGCGGCCCTACTCGTAGAACTGGCCGCATGAAACGGCAACGCTCCGACCCGAACCGGGCAGCCTTTCGCATCGTGAAGCGATCGACCGAGGAGCGCGCGGCGAAGCCGAAGAAGGGTCTCGAAGCGGCCTGGACGGAGTGGTCCGGGCGTCTTCAGAGGGTGGACGAGCGGACGATGACGCTCCTGCGGGCCGCGTTCGAGGCCGGTTACTCATCGGGGAAGCGGTCCAACTAGTCGACGATCCATGGATCGGATTCAGACCGTATTCGCGAACCGCCTGTTCCAGTTCATCATTCCGTTGAACCCGCGGCGAATCGCGGTTAGCGTCCCCGGCCGCATGACCAACCACGAACGAGCCCAGGCCGCAGCGCGCGAGTCGATCATCGAAACCATCGATTCTCTCGCGAAGAAGCGGGCGGAACACGAAAACGGGATCGCCGATCTCGACGCACAGATCGCCATCCAGCGCAAGCTGTTGCGGTTCCTGGACGGCGAAGTCGGGTCGAACCACAAGCAGATCGTGGCGGACCTGACGCCGCTCCGATTCACCATCGTCGAGGGCATCGATCACGTCCTGAGTGCGGCTACCGACCCAATCAGCTCCGCCGGTGTCTTCGAACAGCTCGGCGAGTTGTGGAAGGCCGGAAAGCTGGCCCGGGAGCCTCAGGAAGAGACGGTGCGCTCGCTCATCTCGCGACACCGCGACCGGTTCTCGTGAGAGCAGGTCAACAAAAAACCGAACAGCAAATAGCGCAAGCGGACGACGGCGACCGCCGCGGGAGGTGGACGATGAAAATAACTAGAGGCGGTCGCGCTGAGGCGGCCAGCTCCGAATAGGACGAAGGTGGGGCGGGGAAGCCCCCTAGCCGGAAAGCACCCCGCCCCATCACCTCAGCAGCGGAGAACGGCAGCCGTCGGTCATCTACCGAGACACCGCGTTGGTAGCGCGGATCCCCGGCGACACCACCCCGGGCGGTTGTCGGACTCTGTCTATCGGCCTAGGTTGCCGACTTTCTGTGGCACGTCAAGGATTAGCCGGCGCGCGTAGTCGGAGATCGATTCCCCCTGCGCCTTCGCGCCCGCCTTCACCCGCGCCATCTCCCCGGGGGTGAAACGCACCCTCAACGTCTCTGAGAGGGCGTCCGCTGGGTCCAGCGGGGGCCTTCCGCGGCGTGGTTTCTTCTTCATGGCCAGACCTTACCGGCCTCCGATTTATTCGGCCACAATAATCCTTGCTCCGCATGATTCTTGTGGCACAATAACACGCATGAACATCCTGAAGCACGAGAAGCGCGTCGCCATCCTCCACTCGCTCATCGAGGGGGTAGGCGTCAACTCGACGGCTCGCCTCGTCGGGGTCTCGAACGTGACGGTCCTGCGCCTCCTCGTGGATGCGGGCGAGTTCTGCCGCACGCACCACGATCTGACGGTCCGCGACCTCGCCACGAAGCGCCTACAGCTCGACGAGGCGTGGGCCTTCGTCGGGTGCAAGCAGAAGACGCGGTTGGCCGGAGGCGAAGGCCACGGCGACGCATGGCTTTGGTGCGCGATCGACGCGGACTCGCGCCTCGTGGTCTCCTACCGTGTCGGCGGGCACAACGAGGAGGACGCGCGCGGCTTCCTGATCGACGCGGCCAAGCGCGTCCCCGAGACCGTCCAGGTGACGACGGACGCGCTCAAGCTGTACCTGCCGCTCGTCCCGCAGATCTTCGGGAACCGCATCAGCTACGGCGTCCTGACCAAGCATTACGGCATTCCGCACGAGGGCGCGCGCGACGCGGCTAGGCGCTACTCCCCCGCCGTCTGCATCGCGGTCAAGCGCGAGCCACAGATGGGCAACCCGGACCCGCACCATTGCTCGACCAGTTACGTGGAGCGGTCGCATCTGTCCCTGCGGACGCACAACCGCCGCTTCGTGCGCCTCGGCATCGGGTACAGCAAGCGCCTCCTGAACCACGAGGCGTCGGTCGCTCTCCACTACCATGCGGCCAACTTCATCAAGCGCCACTCGACCTTGAAGACGGCCCCGGCGGTTGCGGCTGGCATCGCGACCCGAGAGCAGACGGTCCCCGAGCTGGTCGATCTGATCGCCAAAGAGGAGCGGCTGACCGGCGGTCGCTTGACCGACTACCTTCCGGCGGCAGGATGATGGGCGTTCAAAGTAAACCGTGTCCGGAAAGCTGACGGACCGTACGCTTTCCTTCCGGCGGCGCGTCCCACCGCGGCGGCCGACTTCCGGCCGTCCTTCCCGCGCAAGTGGCCTCTCTGCCGCCGCTTGTGACGCCCGTCGCCCCGCGGCGCGCCGCCGTTTCACGCGGGCACGTGCATTGATCTCGCGGCGCCCCGCTCGCCGTCCGCTCGTGGCCTCCGGCCCGGCGGACGCGCGACGGGGAGACGGAACGTGCAACTCGTCTGCGCCACCCATCCCAGCTTCGACGCGGTCGCGCGCTGCGTGCGCTGCGGGCTGCACCTCTGCGAGGACTGCCGGTCGCTCGACGGCGTGCGCAACTTCTGCTCGCGCTGCCGCGCGCAGACGCTCGCGGCGGCGGCGAGCGCGCCGCCGGTGCCGCGCATCGAGGTCGCGCGCGTCGCGTCGCGCCCGACGCCGCGCAGCCCGTTCCTCGCCGCCGCGCTCTCGCTCGTGCCGGGACTCGGCCAGGCGTACGCGGGCCGGCTGTTTCGCGGCGGCGCCTTCTTCGGCAGCGTGCTCGCGCTGCGCGAGGCGGCCTTCGCCTCGCCGCTGCTGATCGCCTACGTCTACGTCCTGAACCTCTTCGACGCGTGGCGCGTGGCGCAGGTGCGCAGCGACGCGTCGGCAGGAAAGGCGACGTCGGCGCGCGTCGACGACTCCATCTTCCTCCTGCTCGGACTCGGCGTGCTCGCCGTGTCGTTCGTGCAGCTCGGCGGCGTCGTCGCGACGCCGAACCGGACGCTCCTCCCGCTCGCGGCCATCGCCGCCAGCCTCGTCGTCGCGCACGAGACGCGGCGCTGACGCGGCGCGACCCAGCGACACCGGCCCACTCCAGGAAGGATCCGCCCCATGACTACTGCAACCGCCACGTTCGGCTTCGCCGCTCCCGCCGCAGCGCCTCACGCCGCGGCGCCGCGCGCCGCGTCCCCCTTCTCGCCCTTCTGCATCGGCTGCGGCAGCAAGGTCCCGCCGCTGCGCGCGTCCGCCATCGCCTGCCCGCACTGCGGCGACGAGCTGATCCGCGCCGACGGCACGCGCGCGACCGCGTCACGCGCCTCGCCGGCGCTGCGCGCGCTCGCGAGCCTCGTCCTGCCCGGCGCGGGGCAGGCGTGGAACGGCCAGATCGGCAAGGCCTTCCTCGTCCTCCTCACTTCTCCGCTCATCGTCCCGTGGATCTGGGGCGTGTGCGACGCCTGGCGCGTGGCGCGCCGGCGCGCGCGCGCGCCCTTCCTGCGGGCGCAGTGACGGTTTCCCGAAGGTTCCCTTCTCTTCCGAAACGGAGGCTCCATCGATGTTCAGGTTCATCGGCAAGACGATCCTGCTCGGGGCCGTGGGCGCAGGTGCGCTCGGGCTCCTCTACGGCAAGGACCAGGTGATCGCCTGGGCCAGGCAGGGCAAGGAGACGATCAAGAACGAGATCAGCGAGATCCAGGGCATGAGCGCCGAGCTGCGCTCGATCGAGGGCCGCATCGGCGACCTCGAAGGCGAGGTGCGGCGGCTCAAGGAGAGCGCGATCCGCGAGGAGGTCGAGGTGCAGCACCTCGACGCCGAGACGCAGCAGCGTCAGAAGCAGGTCGAGAAGCTCAAGGCCAACCTCGAGAAGGCGCAGTCGCTGCTCACCTCGGGCGGCGAGCGCTTCCGCATCGGCAACGCCGAGTACACGCGCTCCGAGGTCGAGCGCGACGTCGCCGACAAGATCGAGCTCTACAAGGTGCAGCAGGAGACGCTCGGCCAGCTGCATGCGACGCTCGACACGCACCGCAGCGCGCTCGCGATCGCTCGCGAGAACGTGAGCCGCGGCGACGCGCTGAAGGGCGAGCTCGCCAGCAAGGTGCGCCTGCTCCAGGCGAAGCTCGAGAAGCACCGGGCGCGCGAGGTCTACGCCGACGCCGTGGCGACCGACTTCGACGCCCGCGACATCAACACGGAGATCGGCGAGGTGCGGTCGCTCTTCGCGAAGTTCGAGACGAAGCTCGAGGTGAAGAGCCGCATGCTCGACGAGCGCATGAAGGTGTCGTCCAACTCCCGCGTCAGCGGGATCGACTACGAGGCCAAGGAGGGCTCGGTGTCGAAGAACGTCGTCGACCAGCTGAACGAGCTGTTCGCCGCCAAAGCGCCGGCGCCCGCCGCCGCCCCCGCCGTCGTGATCGTCACCCAGCACTGAGCCGGCGGCCACGGCCGCGTCCGTCGAAAGAGCCGGGGAATCGCAGTCCGACGCCCGGGGCGGCAGCCACCGCCCCGGGCCGGTCGGGCCGGTCGGTGAAGCCCCGGACGGCGGACGCGGCGAAGCGAGTGGCCCGGAGCGATCCGGGCCGGAATCGGAGGACTCTCGATGCGTGCCAGCACCTTCTTCTTCCTCGCGCTCTTCGCCGCGATGGTCTGGTCGGGCCGCCTGCGCTGCAGCGTGCTGCGCGGCGTGCACAACGCGTGTGACGCGCTGCCCGCCTGCTGCGACGCGCCGACCGCCCGCGGGCGGCCGAAACGGCAGCAGCCCGACCCGCGCGTCACCGCGGTCGAGCAGGAGCTGCGCGGCGTCGACCAGCGCAGCCGCGACGTCGAGCGCTCGCTCCAGTCGATCGGCCAGTCGGAGCGCAGCCTGCGCGAGCTGGTCCGCCGCCACCCCGAGGACGGCGTCGAGCGCGAGCTCGAGGCGGTCGCGTCCGGCGGACGGCGCCTGCGCGAGCTCAAGGGGCGCCTCGAGGCGCGCCGCGTCGTGCTGCAGGCGAAGCTCGAGATGGCGCGCGCCGGCCTCCCCGACGAGATCGACGGCGAGGCGGAGGGGCGCGTGAGCCCGGTCGACGCGCTGTCGGCCGCGGCGCTGCCGGTCCGCGAGTACTGAGTGACACTTCCTGCGGCGCCGCTCCTCGCGGCGCCGCTGGGCTACTTGCCGCGCGCCGATAGCGGCAGCTTGAGCGGCGCCGGGCAGCCGGCGACCTTCACCACGAGCTCGCCGGTGACGGGGCCGGTCTCGGTGGGCGTGCAGGTGAGGTCGAAGCGGATCGAGCGCGTGGCGGCGTCGATCTCGTGCTTCTCCGTGAAGACCGCGGGCGTGACGACCGCCTCCTCGAGCTTCGGCGGGTCGGGCCCCTCCCCGTAGAGGCGGATCGAGAGCCTGGTCGGCGCGCCGACTGCCGCCGGCCCGAACGCGAGCTGCGGATGCTCGAACCAGGCGGCGCCGCGCACCTCGCCGAGGAGGCGCACCAGCGTCTGCCGGTAGGTGCGCGGCGCCTTCGGCTTGAAGACGACGTTGGAGTCGAAGGCCGCGAGCGGCTTCGACGTGTCGAGCACGAGGTGGAGCGTCGTCACGAGGTCGCGCGTGTCGTCGCGGATCTTCGTGACGACCGGCGGATCGAGGGTGACCTTGATCGGCAGGTCCTGCGCCACGTAGGGCTCGAGCACCGGGTCCTCGGCCAGCTCCTTCGGCACGTGGACCACGACCTTGAGCGTCACCTCGGCCTTGTCGCCGACCTTCACGCGGCCGAAGTCGGCCTTGCGCGGCTGCGTGAATACCTCGGGAATGACGGTGTACTCGATGATGAACTGCGCGACGTTGCGCCGGAAGCCGCTGGTGCGCACGCTCGCGATCGTCTTCCTCGCCTCGGCCGTGGCCGCCGTCACCTTCACGCGCGCGACGGCCGCCTCTCCCGGCGGAATCTCGCGCGTGTCGAAGTCGACGCTCACGCAGCGGCAGGTGGTGAGGACCGAGTCGATCTTGATCGGCTTGTCGGAGACGTTGCGGACCTTGAACTCGACGTTCTTCACCTCGTTCGGCTCGAGCATGTGGAGGTTCATCGAGTCCGGCTCGATCTTGACGTCGGGCGAGTAGACCGGCGGCGGCGGCGTCTGCGCGGAGCTCGCCGCGACCAGGACGGAGGCGACGAGCGCGCCGGCGAACCGCAGCGTCCGCGTGCCCCTCATCGCACGGTCGCCTTGCAGCGGACCACGAGCGGATCGGGGGCGCGATCGATCTTCACGCGCAGCTCCCCGGTGAACTCGCCGGCCTGCTTCGGCTCGAAGACGACCTCGATCTTCGCGGCGCGCCCGCCCGCCTCGACGGCGCTCGTCGCCGCGAGCGCCGGGTCGGACGGCTCGAGCGCGAGGATCTCCGGCGCGTCCGGCGTCGTCCAGCACAGCCGCACCGTCGCGCGCGACTTCGCGCCGACTTTCGTCACCCACTGCAGCTGGCCCGGGTCGAGGTACCAGCCGGGGTGGACCTCGCCCGAGACGACGAGCCGCGCCGGCAGGTGCGACGCCGAGTCGAACTCGAGGACGGCGCGGAACGCCGGCACCGGCGTCTTCGCGTCGAGCTCCAGATGGAGCGGGAGCGCGACGTCGCGCACGCCCGCCGTTTCCGTCGCCTTCGGCTCGCCGAGCTTCCAGCGGAGCGGCAATTCCTGATTGAGCTTCGGCGCGAGCGCGAGCGGCGGGCATCCCGCCGCCTGCTGGTATCGCACCACGACGTCCGCCGCGCCGTCGCTGCCGACCACGCGCCGCCCGAAGGAGACCTCGGCGGGCGCGAAGGAGAGTGCGGCCAGGACGACGTAGTGGATCTCGAGCTCCTTCGTGGTCACCGCCGAGTCGAACGCCTGAACGAGGGCGTTCAGCCGCTTCGAGCCGCGGTTCTCCGCGTGCACGACGATCTTGACGAGGCGCCGGCCCCCGGGCGGGATCTCGGTGGGCTCCCATGTGAACGACGTGCAGTCGCACGAGCCGTCGATGTTCAGGATCCGCAGCGGCCGCGTGTCGGTGTTGACGATCGTGAATTCGCAGCGCCCTTCCTGGTCGGGGCGGAGCGTGCCGAGGTCGACGTCCTTGGGCTCGAGCTCGAAGGAGTAGGGCGGGATCTTGGCGCGCGGCTGCTGCTGCGGCGCGGACGGCGCCGCGGATGGCACCGAGGACGGTGGCGCGACGGCCGGCTCGCGCCGGCAGGCCGGCGCGGCGCACGCGGACGCGGCGACGGCGATCGCCGCGAGGCGGAGCAGCGCGCTCACGCGCTCCCTCCGTGGAGTCGCGCCAGGATCTGCGGGAGCTCCGCGCTGAAGCGCGAGCGCGGCAGCACCTCGCCGACGCCGCAGGCGCGCGCCCGCTGCGCGAGCTCGACGTTCACGTGCGAGAGGAAGGCAACGGTCGGATGGCCGGCGGCGAGCTCGGCCACGCGCGCGAGCCCGGCGGCGCCGACCGAGTCGAGGTCGACGATGCAGCCGCCGAACGCGCCGGGCGGCGCGGCCGCGGCGGCGCTGACCTGGAGCGGGATCCCGAGCGCGCGCGCCGTCGCCTCGATCTTCGCGCGGAAGAAGAGGTCGCCGGTCCACACGAGCACGGGAGCCGCCGCGGTCATCGCCGCCGCCCCCTCCGGATCACGCTGCCCCCGCTCAGTCGGGGATGACGAGCGTCTGCCCGACCTTGAGCTGGTTGGGGTCGGGGATGCGATCGCGATTGGCTTCGTGGATCGCATGCCACTTGTGGACGTCGCCCTTGTAGTAGAGGCGCGCGAGGCTGTACATCGTGTCGCCCCGCTTGACCACGTGCGACCGGCCGGCCGGCGCGCCCGCACCGGAGGTCGAAGCGTAGCTCGTGCTCGCGTAGGGCGCCGGGTCGGACGTCTCGCGGCCCGCGTCCTTCCAGGTCGAGCCGGTCGTCGCCGGCTTCGCGTAGGGGTCGCTCTTCTCGGCGGCGGGCCGGTCGGGGATCGCCGTCTCGTCGGCGGGGCGCTGCGACTTGCATCCGAAGCTCGCCGCCGCCACCACCGCCATCCAGGTCGCCGTCTGCAACGAACGCAAAAAACAACGTCGCCGATGCGCCATTCGCTCCCTCTCCCCGCCTCTTGAGGACGTTTCGTGCGGACGGCTTGGCTGACGTGGGGACCGCGCATCGCCGGCGCTGCGACCTCTCTGGTCGCGGACGTCGATCCTTCCGCCCTCCCGACGGATCTCCCGGATCGACGCTGTCCCCGAGGGCGGGCGATTGTAGCAGGCGGCCGGGACCCCGGGTCGAGCCCCTCCCGCCGGGGCGGGGCGCGCCGCTCAGCGCTCGGAACCGCGCTCGCCGTCGGTGCTGTTCACCTCCGGGTCGCGCGTCTCCTCGCCGATCAGGACGCGCTTGAAGCGCTGCAGCACGTCGCGCCGCTGGTTGTCGCCGCGGTTGCGGTAGATCAGGACGAGGTTGCGAATCATGCGCAGCAGCATCGTGCCGTCGCCGATCGGCAGCAGGTAGCTCGGGTCGTACCCGAACTCCCCCTCCTCGAGGTACCGCAGGCAGTCGGTCTCTCCGAGGATGCGGCCGCCCCCGAACGCGTCGATGAAGAGCGGCGGCTTCGCGCTCACGTGCTTCAGCAGGAAGTGGCCCGGCATGCCGACGCCGACCAATGGAATTCCGAGGCGGCGTCCCACGAACAGGTAGACGGCCGAGAGCGAGATCGGGATCCCGGTCCGGCGCTGCAGCACCTTGTCGAGGTAGGAGTTGTCGGGGTCGTAGTAGTTGCGCTGGTTGCCCTGGAAGCCGAGCTCGCGCGCGAAGAAGCGCGTGAGCGTCGCGACGACCGCCGACGGCGCGGTCACTCCGTCGATGCGCGTGCTCAGGTCGTCGGCCATCGCGTCGAGTGCAGCGCGGATCGTCGCCGGGTCGAGCTCGTGGTCGCGCGTGCGACAGAGGAGGATGCAACCTTCCTCGAGCGCGCCGGGATCGCGGTCGAGCCGCGGCGCCAGCGCGCGCAGCTCCCGTTCGAGCAGCGCGAGCCGGACGTCGTCACGGGCCAGTCGCGCGCGTGCGCGCAGCTTCGCGTCGGGACCCTCGACCGCCTGGTCGAGCGACGGCAGCGCCGACGAACCGAGCTCTCGCAGTGCGCGCCGGGCTTCGGCGACCACGCGGGGGTTCGCGTCGCTCAGCAGTGAAACCAGCGCGAGGAGCCGCGCCTGGTCCGAGGAATCCATCGAGGGCTCCCTGGTACCCTCGCCCGAGATGGCCAACCTATAACGCGACAACGCGGACGCACAAGACGAGGGAATCTTGCGTACGCGCCGCCGCCTCGATGCGTGGCGGTTCCGGCCATTCAGCCGTTCGGCGCGGCGCCTCCGTCCTCGACCGCGATCGAAGCCGCGAGCCGCTCGATCGCGTCGGCCGCGGGTAGCGACGGCAGCGCGCCCGCGGCCGTCGTGTCGACGACTGCGACGCGCGGCACCGCGGCGCGACGGAGGCGGCCGCCGGCGCAGTGGATCGCTCCGGCGGCTCCCAAAGTGAGCGTGATGCGCGCGAAGCCAGCGCGCCGAAGGGCGGCGATGGTCGCGCCGGCGTCGGCTGCCGTGTCGAGCTCCGTCGCGCCGACCAGGAACGCCGCCTCGCTCTCGTTCACGATCAGGTGGTCGACGTCCCGGGAGAGCTCGAGCGCGCGCCGGTCGGCGGGCGCCGCATTCAGGTGCACGGTCGCGCCGCGCCCGGCGGCCTCGCGCGCGATCTTCACCACCTCCTCGAAGGGGACCTCGAGCTGGAGCACCAGGTGGTCGCCGGCGCCGGTGGCTTCCGCCGGCAGGTCGCCCGCTCGCACCACGCCGTTCGCGCCCGCGACGATCACGATCCGGTTCTGGCCGCCCTCCTCGACGACGATCAGCCCGCAGCCGGTCGGCCCGTCGACGTCCCGGACGAGCGTGTCGTCGACGCCGGCGGCGCGCAGGCTCGCGCGCAGCTCGCGGCCGAAGTCGTCGCGGCCGACGCAGCCGACGAGCGCGACGGCGGCGGGGCGGCCATCCCCCGCGGCGGCGCGCGCCGCCGCGACCGCCCCCGCGGCGGCACGCGCCGCCGCGACCGCCCCCGCGGCGGCACGCGCCGCCGCGACCGCTTGGTTCGCCCCCTTGCCGCCCGGCACGCTCGCGAAGGAGGTCCCGGCGACCGTCTCCCCCGCCGCCGGCGCCCGCGCGCAGCGGACGACCAGGTCGGCATTGAGGCTGCCGACGACGACGATCCGCCCCGCCATCAGAGCCCGGCGGCCTTCGCTTCCTGCCAGAGCCGCTCCATGGCGTCGAGGCCGGCGCTCTCGATCTTCTCGCCGAGCTTCGCCTCGACGTGGCGGAAGCGCCGTTCGAAGCGGGCGTTCGCGCCGCGCAGCGCCTGGTCGGCATCGAGCTCGAGCTTGCGGGCGACGTTCACGACCGCGAAGAGGAGGTCGCCGAGCTCCTGCTCGCGGCGCTCCTTCGAGTCGCGGCGCGCCGCCTCGAGCTCCGCGAGCTCCTCCCTCACCTTCGCGAGCGCGCCGTCGGCGTCGGGCCAGTCGAAGCCGCTCTTCGCCGCCTTCTTGCCGAGCTTCCAAGCGCGGGCGAGCGCGCTCATCCGCTCGGGCACCTCGTCGAGGCGCGAGCCGGCGATCCCCTTCGCGCGCTTCTCCTCCGCCTTGATGCGCTCCCAGTTGGCGAGCACGTGGCCCGCGGTCTTCGCCTCGACGTCGCCGAAGACGTGCGGGTGGCGGTGGATCAGCTTGTCGCCGATGCGGCGCGCGACCTCTGCAAGGTCGAAGCTCTTCGCCTGCTCGCCGATGCGGCTCATCAGGAGGACGTTCATCAGGAGGTCGCCGAGCTCCTCGCAGACGTCGTCGGCGCGCCCGCGCGCGACCGCGTCGGCCACCTCGGCCGCCTCCTCCTGCGCGCACGGCGCCATCGTGGCGAGCGTCTGCTCGCGGTCCCACGGGCAGCCGTCGCGCAGCCGGTCGACGATGGCGACGAGGCGCGTAAGCTCCCCCATTCGTGGATCGGGGCGCGGTTCGGACATGGTTTCGGCTCGCGTGGAGTCGGCGGGATGGAGACGAGCGAAGGGCGATGATGCGCTTCGACCCGATGGCTGTCGATTGGCCGGCGTCGCGCCGCCCCGGCATCTACGTCAAGGTGCTGTGGACCGACGAGAAGAGCGGCGACGCCGCGGTGCTCGTCCGCATGGATCCCGGCTGCGAGTATCCGCGCCACCGCCACGTCGGCGACGAGGAGGTGCTCGTGCTGCAGGGGGGCTTCCGCGACGAGCGCGGCGAGTACCGCAGCGGCGAGTTCCACCGCTTCGCGGCCGGCTCGATCCACGCGCCGGTCGCGCTCGAGGACGAGCTGCCGTGCGTGTTGTTCGCGGTCGCGCGCGGGGGGATCGAGCTCCTCGACCGGAGGAAGAGCGCGCCCGCCGGCTGAACCGGCGCGCGCTCTCGCCGGTTCGAGTCGGCAGTCGCGGGCCCCGTGCGACGTCGAGAGGTGCGAACGATGACGATGCGGATGCGATGGCTCGTGGTCGCCGGCGTGGCCGGCGCGCTCTCCGGATGCTCGACCGAACGGACGACCCGGGAGACGACGTTCGAGGGGACGTGGTCACCGGCGGACGTCGAGCTCCTCCCCGGCAGCTCCCTCACCCTCGAGAACGCGACGACGCACGAACGCGTCGCCTTCGAGGTCGCCGACGACGGCCGCGTCCACGCGGAGCGTGCGACCGGCAGCCGGGTCGACGCGGTCGACGCCGACTCCTTCGAGGCGCTGAAGCGCGACCATCCCGAGTTCATCGACGCGCTGCGCGCGTTCCGGATCGACTACCGGTTCCACGCGGAGCTCACGACGGAAGTCCGCGGCGACTGAGCCGGACCCCGGCGGCGCGGCGACCCGTTCGAGCGGCCGTTCCCGGTGTCCGGGAAGCGCTTCCCGCGGTCGCATCGCGAGCGCGGCGGCGCACGCGGGTGCGCGCGGGCCTCCCCTTTGCCCGATGCGCCGCGATGGAGACGCTCCCCCCTCCCGCCGCGACGCGCGCGGCGCCGCCCGCCGGCGCGCAGCGCGCCGGGCTGCTCCGCGTGCTGCTGCCGAAGCGCCATCGCTTCCGCGCGCTGCGCGCCTGGCTGAATCTCCTCTCGATCGCGCTCGTCGCCGCCGTCCCGCTCTCGGGAAGCGGACGGATCGACCTCTGGCGCGGGCGCCACCTCGCGTTCGGCGCGCCGGCGTCCTTCGGCCGGGCGCTCCTCGCCGCGTTCGTGTTCGGGGCGTGCTGCTACTTCGTGACCTTCCTCGTGAACGCGGTCGGCGGGCGGCTCTTCTGCGGATTCGGCTGTCCGCTCGCCCAGATGAACCGGCTGCACGAGCAGATCGTCGCGTTCGCGGGCGACGCGCGGCGACGGCGGCGGGCGCGCCTCGCGACGGGCGCGCTCGCCGTTCTCTTCGCCGGCTCGATGGTCCTCTGGTGGGTCGACCCGCGCGTCGCGGTCGAGGGTTCGCCGCGCGCGGTCGGCGTCGCGCTCCTCGCGTGGGCCGCGCTCGCGATCGCCCTCGTCGCGCACGCGCGCGCGTGGAACTGGGCCTTCTGCCGCGGCTGGTGTCCGGTCGGCCTCTACTACTCGGTCGCGACGCCGCGCAAGTCGTTCGGCATCGCCTTCGACCGCGCGGCCGGCACCTGCGTGTCGTGCAATGCGTGCGACCGCGTCTGCCCGGCGCTGCTCGCGCCGCGCGACCTCCTCGGGACGATCCGGCGCGACGAGGGGCTCGCGCTCGCCGAAGGGCCGGCGATGAACCACTGCCTCTCGTGCGGCGACTGCATCGAGGCGTGCGAGCACGTGCTGGGCAGGCGCGGGATCGCGCCGATCCCCCTCTCCTTCGCCTTCGGGGCCTACGAGGAGCGCCTGCCCGCGCCGTCGAACCCGCTGGCGCCGCCCCGTCCGGACTGATCGCTCCGAACTACGGCGAGCCAGCGCAGCACGACTCCGCGCCGAGACTCGCGCCGAGGAACCCGCCGCGCCAGAGCGTCACGAGGGCGAGCGCCAGCACGAGCAGCGACGCGAAGCGCGACCACGCCCCGCCCGCGCGCGGCGCCACGACGCGTCCCGCGCGAGCGAGCAGCGCGAGCGCGCCGAACGTCGGCAGCGTCGCTGTCCCGAACGCGAGCAGCGTGAGCGCGCCGCCGCCCGCCGAGCCGCTCCCCGCCGCCAGCGCGAGCGCAGCCGCCGTCGCCGCGCACGGGAGGAGGCCGTTCGCCATCCCGAATCCGAACAGGCCTGCGAGCGAGGGGCCCGCGAGCACGCCGCGCAGCCGCGCCGCGAGGCTCGCGACCGCGCGGCCGAGCGCTCCCGGAGCGCGCGCGAGCAGTCCGAGCCGCTCGAGCGCGACGACCAGCAGCGCCACGCCCGCGACCGCCGCGAGCGCGCGCGCCGGCACGCCGAGCTCGAGCAGCCGCCGCCCCGCGGCGCCGCACGCGCTGCCGAGGAATGCGTAGACGAAGAGGCGGCCGGCATGGAGCGCCGCGAGCCGCGTCAGCGCCGCGGCGCGTGCGCCTCCGCGAGCACGCGCCGAGGTGCAGGCGAGCAGCGTGAAGCCGCCGCACATGGCGGCGCAGTGGAGCGCGCTCGCGAAGCCGAGCAGCGCGGCGAGCGGGACGGACGGCGGCACGGCGCGGGGCTCAGCGCGCCGCCGGCGGCTCGAAGCGGCCGAGCCACGCGAGCAGCGTCAGCGTCCCGGTGAAGACGAGGTGCGTCGCGGCGCCGACCGGAGCCGGGATCTGCTCGACGATCCAGCGCCCGCCGAAGAGCGCCGGCTGCAGCCACGAGAGCACCGCGTAGAAGTTGACGAGCCAGAGCGCGACGCCCGCCGCCGCCGCGAGCCCGAGCCGCCGCGTCAGGGGCGCCGACGGGAACCAGCGCTGTCCGATCGCGTGCAGGATCGCCCCGAAGACCATGCCGGTCGCGAGGTAGAGCAGCACGCCGGTCGACAGCGCGACGCCGCTCTCGATCGAGAGCGCCTTCTCCCCGAGCGGAAAGGTCAGGTACACCTTGATCAGTCGCAGCGGCTCGAGCCCCATCATCAGCGAGCCGACGACGTTGAAGAGCAGGCTCGCCCCCGCCGCGACCAGGCCGAGCACGCTGCCGACCACGACGTGGTAGGTCGCGTAGAAGCGCTCGGGCCACCACGGCTGCGTCGCCGTGCCGGCCGCGAGCCGCTGGCGGATCTGCTCCGCGCGCGACTCGATCTGCTGGAGCTCCTGCACGAGCGCTGCGGTGGGCGGGACCTCGCTCTTCGGCGCGTCGCTCATCGCGGTTTCCTCTTCGCGCGGGCGGACCGGTCGTCCGTCCGGAACCGGGAGCCGGCGCAATCCTCCCGCCAACGCGCGCGCTCGCGCGGCGGCGTCGCGCGCGGCGGCCGGCGCGGTGGCGCGCTGCGGAACCCTTCCCGACGCGCGTGCCGGCGGCGGGAGACCATTCCCGGCGCCCCGGTGCCGGGCAAAGCCCCGCGCGGGGTCGCGCGCGGTGGCACCCGTTCTGCAATCCGCCGCCGTCGCGGACGAGCCGTCCGCGCGGGGCGGGAACGATGCCGAAGCCAAAGCGCGCGAGACGGTGGGCCATGCTCGTTGTCGTCGGAGCCTGCGCCGCCGCGGTCGGCTGTTCCGACGACCCCGACCAGCTCTTCTACGAGCTCGACCGGTCGGACGGCTTCACCACCGAGCAGCTGCGCGGACGCGGCCTCTACGAGCGCTACTGCATCGGCTGCCACGGACGCGACGGCGACGGCAAGGGGCCGGCGTCCGCGTTTCTGGACCCGCGTCCGCGCGACCTCACGCGCGGCGTCTTCAAGTTCCGCACGACGCCGACCGGCTCGCTCCCGACCGACGGCGACCTGCTGCGGACGCTGCGCGAAGGCGTGCACGGCACGTCGATGCCGAGCTGGAAGCTCATCCCCGACCGCGAGCTGCTCAGCGCGATCGCCTACCTCAAGGCCTTCTCGACGCGCTTCGACACGAAGGTCCCGCGCCCGTCGATCCCGCTGCCCGGAGCCCCGTCCGACCTCGCCGCCGCCGAGCGGATCGAGAAGGGCCGGAAGGTCTACGCCGACATGTCGTGCGACAAGTGCCACGGCGTCTCGGGACGCGGCGACGGCCCGTCCTCCAAGACGCTCGTCGACAGCGAGGACCACCCGATCCGGCCGTTCGACTTCACGCGCTACGCGCCGAAGGGCGGTGCGCGGCCCGAGGACCTCTACCGGACCTTCATGACCGGCCTCGACGGCACGCCGATGCCCGACTTCTCGTCCCAGATCCCCGACGAGTCCGCCCGCTGGGACCTCGTCGCCTTCATCCTGTCGCTGCGCGCGAGCGTGAACCCGGAGAAGCGATGAACGCCGAGCCGCCCGCCCCCCTCCCCGCCGCCGCGTCCGCCGCGCCGCTGGTCGACGTCCCGGTCGTGCGCCGCCACCTCGTAATGGGCTTCGTCTGGCTGCTCACGTCGATGGCGGCCGGGATCCTCTTCTCGCTCCAGTTCCTGCAGCGCTACCCGTCCCTGGCGCAGGTGCTGTCGCCCGGCCGCGTCCGGCTCGTGCACACCAACATCGTCGCCTACGGCTTCCTGCTCAACTCGTTCATGGGCGTCTGCTACTGGATCGTGCCGCGCCTCTCCGGCCGGCCGGTCGGCTCGCAGAAGCTCGCGCGGCTGCTCTTCTGGGCGGTGCAGGCGGCCGACGTCGCGCTGATCGGGATGCTGCTGGGCGGGATGGCGCAGGCGGTCGAGTGGGGCGAGACGCCGGTCGTGCTCGACCCGGTGATCGCGATCGCGGCCGTGACCTTCTTCGTCAACATCAGCGTGCCGATGTTCAAGATCGGCAAGCGGCCGGTCTACGTGACGCTCTGGTACTTCTGCGCCGCCTGCGTCTGGACGCCGCTCGTCTACGTGATGGGCAACTACCTGCCGCAGTTCTTCGTGCCGGGCGCGGCGGGCGGCGCGATCGCCGGGCTCTTCATCCACGACCTGGTCGGCCTCTTCGTCACGCCGCTCGGCTGGGGCGCGATGTACTACTTCGTGCCGCTGCTGCTCGACCGGCCGATCTGGAGCCACGCGCTCTCGCTGATCGGCTTCTGGGGGCTCGCGTTCTTCTATCCGCTGCAGGGCGTCCACCACTTCCTGTGGAGCCCGATCCCCATGTACGCGCAGTACGGCGCGGTGGTCTCGACGATCGCGATCGAGATCGTCGTCACGACGGTGATCGTCAACTTCTTCGTCACGCTGCGCGGGCAGACCGACAAGCTGCGCACGAGCGTCCCGCTGCGCTGGTTCTACACCGGGATGATCTTCTACTTCCTCACGTGCCTGCAGTGCTCCATCCAGGTGCTGCTCACGGTCCAGAAGATCATCCACTTCAGCGACTGGGTGGTCGGCCACGCCCACCTCGTGATGTTCGGCGTGTTCGGCTCCTGGCTGCTCGGCGCGACCACGTACCTCTGGCCGCGCGTCACCGGCCGCCCGTTCTGGTCGGAGCGGCTCAACCGCTGGCACTTCTGGCTCACGTCGACCGGCACGTTCGTGATGTTCGCCGACTTGCTCGTCGCCGGCGTCGTGCAGGGCTTCCAGTGGCGCGCGCTCTCGACGTGGGAGGAGTCGATCGTCGCCTCCGTCCCGTTCTGGGCGATCCGCACCTTCTCGGGGCTGACGATCGCGCTGGGCCAGGTGCTCTTCGCGTGGAACCTCTGGAAGTCGCGCGGCGAGGCGGCGGTCGCGCCCGCCCCGCTGCCGGCGGCGCCGCCGCTCGCGGCGCCGCGAGCGTCGCCGGGCGCGGCGTGAACCGCGGCGTGTACCGCGGCGACGGGAACGACGGTCGGACGGAGAGGAGCCCCGAGCCATGGAACGAGTGCGCGCGATCTGCCTCATCGCCGGAGTCTTCTTCTTCGCGCTCGCGTTCGCGCTGATGGGCGTGCTGCCGATCCTGAGCCTGCGCGACCTGCCGGTCGCGAAACTCGAGGAGATCGCGCCGGCGCCGGCGCCGCCCTCGTGGAACGACCTCGCGCGCCGCTGGCCCGAGGCGTTCAAGCGGGAGATCGGCGAGCCGACCGTCGAGAACTGGCACCGCGCGATCCGGCGCGGCCGCGACGTCTACGTCGGCGAGGCGTGCTGGCACTGCCACTCGCAGTACGTGCGGCCCGTCTCGAACGAGTCGCTGCGCTTCGGCCCGGTCTCCACCGCCGCGGAGTACCAGAACGAGATGCAGATGCCGGTGCTGTTCGGCACGCGCCGGGTCGGGCCCGACCTGACGCGCGAGGGCGGCAAGCGGCCCAACGACTGGCACGCCGCGCACTTCTGGAGTCCTCCCGACGTCGTCCCCGTCTCGGTGATGCCGCGCTACCCGTGGTTCTTCTCGGCGCCGGCCGAAGGCCAGGCCCCGACGCTCAATCGCGACGGCTTCTCGATCCTCGCTTACGTGCAGTGGCTCGGGACGTGGCCGCGGCCGCCGGTCGAGGGCGAAGGGAGCTCGCCGTGAACCCCGCGCCGACGCCCGGGCCCGTGCGCGACCGCGCGCCGCGCTGGCTGATCGGCCTCTTCCTGGTCGTGCTCGTCACGGCCGGCGGCGCGTTCCTCTTCAAGCTGGTCGAGTTCGCGCGCACGCTGCACGAGTCGCCCGACGTGAGCTTCACGTTCATGCCGATCGTGACCTACCTCGTGGTCGCCGGCGGCTTCTTCTGCCTGCTCGGATGGGCGCTGCTCGGCGGCCACCTGCGCGACGTCGAGGGCCCCAAGCACTTCATGCTCGAGAACGAGCGGGCGCTCGACGCCGCGGCGGCGCAGCGCAAGGAAGGCTGACGCGCCATGGCCGAGCGGGCCGCCACCTGCTCGCACTGCGGCCTCGCCCTCGCGCGGTCGACCGGCGCGGAGCACGCTTACTGCTGCCTCGGCTGCGAAGTGGCCGCGGCGCTCGCGCGCGGCGGCGGCATGACGGCGGGACCGCTGCTCGCGCGCCTCGGCCTCGCCGCGTTCCTCTCGATGAACGTGATGATGATCGCCTTCGCGCTGTGGGGCGCGGCGCCGGGCGATCGGCCGGTGACCGGCTGGGTCTCGCTGCTGCGCTGGCTCTCGCTGCTGCTCAGCGTGCCGGCGCTCATGCTGCTGCTGCCGCCGCTCGCGAGCGCCGGCTTCGCGCGCGTCTCGGCGCGCGCCCCACGGGTCGAATTGCTGGTCGTCGCCGCGTCGCTCGCGGCGTTCGTCGTGTCGGCCGTCCACACCGTCCGCGAGCGCGGCGAGGTCTGGTTCGACGGCGCGACGATGGTGCCGCTGGTGGTGCTGATCGGATCGTGGCTCGCCGCGCGCGCCCGCCATCGTGCCCGGGAAGACGTCGAGCGCCTGTTCGCGGCGCAGCCGGCGACCTGCCGCGTGCGGCGCGGCGGCGTCGCCGCCGACGTCGCCGAGGTCGACCTGCGCGTCGGCGACGAGATCGAGCTCGCGACCGGAGCGCGCGTGCCGGCCGACGGCGTCGTCGTCGCGGCGGAGGGCGCGCGGCTCGACGCGGCGCTGCTCACGGGAGAACCGCTGCCGCACGGCGCCGGCGCGGGCGCGCGGGTGCGCGCCGGCGAGAACCTGGTCGCCGGAACGCTCACGCTGCGCGCGGAGCGCGTCGGCGACGACGCGACGCTCGGCCGGCTGCGCGCCGCGCTCGCGCGCGCGCTCGCGCATCCGCCGGCGACGGTGCGCGCGGTCGACGGCGCGGGCCGGCTGCTGGTGGCGGCGACGGCGGCGCTCGCGCTCGCGGTGGTCGCGATCGGGCTCGCGCGCGGCGCGGGCGACGAGGGGCTGCGGCGCGCGCTCGCGCTGCTGGTCGTTGCGTGCCCCTGCTCGATCGGGCTCGCGGCGCCGCTCGCGCTGACGCGCGCGCTGGGCGCGGCGGCGCGGCTCGGCGCGGTCGTGCAGTCGCTCGACGGCTTCGAGCAGCTCGCGCGCGCCGACGTCGTCGCCGCCGACAAGACCGGCACGCTGACGCAGGGCGATCCCGCGGCGCTCGCGCCGGAGGTCGAGGCGGTCGAGGGTGCGCCGCGGGACAGCGCGCGCGCGGCCGCGGCGGCGCTCGCGCGCGTCTCGACCCACCCGCTCGCGCTGGCGCTGCGCGCCGCGACGGCCGACGCGCCGCGCCTCGAGCTCGTCGCGAGCGAGGAGATCGCCGGGCAGGGCGTGCGTGCGACGACGCGCGACGGGTGTGAATTGCGGCTCGGCCGCCCGGAGTTCGCGGCGCCCGGCGCAAGCGACGCTTTCGGCGCGGGCACGCCGGCCGACGGCACGCTCGAGTCGCTGCTTTCGATCGATGGGCAGCCGGTCGCGCGCGTGCGCTGGCGCGAGGTGCCGCGCCCCGGCGCCGCCGACCTCGGAGAGCGACTGCGCGCGCGCGGCGTCGAGCTGGTCGTGCTCTCGGGCGACCTCGACGCGCGGACGCGCAAGCTCGCCGCATCGCTCGGCGCGCGCGGCCGCGGCGGGCTCGATCCGGAGCAGAAGGCCGCCGAGCTCGACGCGCTCGCGCGCGCGGGCCGGACGGTCGCGTGGCTCGGCGACGGCGCGAACGATGCGCTCGCGCTGGCGCGCGCGCCCGTCTCGATCGTCGTCGACCGCCGCCTCGAATGGCTCGCGCTCGCCGCCGACGTCGTGTTGCTCGGCGAGCGGCTGGGCGCGCTGCCGGAGCTGATCGACCTCGCGCGCCGCGCGCGCCGGCGCATCCGCGCCGCGCTCGCGTGGGCCGCCGCCTACCACGCCGTCGCGTTGACGCTCGGCGCGACCGGCCGTCTCACCCCCGCGAGCGCCGCGCTCTGGATGGCCGTCGGCAGCCTCGCCGTCGTGAAGGCGAGCCTGCGTCCGCTCGACACCCCGCCGCCCGCTGAGAGCGCCCCCGCGCCGCTCGCCCTGCCCCGCCCCGAAGGAGTCGCGACGCCATGACCGACCCGACGCCTCCCCCCGCCGACCGTGCCGACCACGCCGAGGCCGCCGCCGAACGCGCCCGCCTCAGTTACGAAGGCCACCGCCTGCCCGTCCTCGTGATCCTGGTCTGGATCGCGTTCTTCGCGTTCGGGCTGGCGTACTTCGTCAAGTACCTGACCTAGGCGTCGGCCGGTTCTGGTCGCCCGCGAGCCTCGGACAGTCCTAGTCGCGATGCTCGAACCAGACGCGGCTCCCGCGGACGATCAGGAAGTCGGAGCCGTCGACCTGGGAGCGGACGACGAGTCGGCGCGACGCGCTCCCATTCCTGACCGCCCCGGAATCGGGATCCGCCGGCGACGGGCAGCGGCACGACAACAGGCTCGCGCCCGGGCACGACCCTGACCATCTCCCCGCGTCGACCTGTCATCGGCGGTTCGATGCGCCACCGTCGACGTGATCCAGATCACCGGGAGCACGAACCAACTCCCGATCGCCGCGAGCGCCAGCCAGATCCAGGTGCTCCGACCCGCGCCCTTCGCGAAGTCCCACGTGAGGAACAGCGGCAGGCCCTGGAAGAACAGGAGCAGCAGCAGGACGACCATCGTCGCCCGGAAGGGACCCCTCGACTGGAGTTCATCGAACACGCCTCGCATCACGATCCGAAAGAGCTGCGCCTTTGGAGCCTCGAACTTCTCCGTTGAGATCGATTTGCTCTGCGGCGTCGCCGTCCCGTCGGATGCCGGCGCGCCGTCGGGTCTCACGTCGATCACCGTGTACCGAGGCCGCTCCGAAGCCGGTGGATCCTGCGGCGGACGCGGTTCCTGTCCGCCCGCGAACGAGACGACGACCGCGATCGCGAGCAGCCGATGGAGCAATCTCCGCAGGCTCGCGGTCATCGCGCCCGCTCCGAGCCGGAATCGTCGCCGTCACCGGTCGGCGAATCGGACATGGGCCCGCGATCGAGCCCCTTCGTCGCGTCCTCGATCCGGAGCGCGAGGCCGATCTCGTCGAGCCCGGTCTTCGAGCCAGGCTCCACGCGCAGGTCGGACACCTCCGACATCCGATCGAGGGCCCAACGCGCGACGTCCAAGCTCCGCACCTTGGTCTCCAGTTCGAGCCGCCACTCGGTCCTCACGAACGGCTTTCGATTCCCCTGCTTCACGAACTGCACGGAGAAGGTCAGCCGCGCGTCGTCGGGGCCGATCTGCTCCGGAGCGACGTTCTTCAAGAAGGGCAGGACCGATCGATCGTCGTCCCACCGGTCGGAATGGAGCTTCAACGTCGCCACTTCCCGCTTCCGTTCACGCCGGCATGGACGCCGGCACGCGAAACTCCCTAACCCGCCTCCGCCGCCCGATCGGGCCACGCCGCTCCCGACAAACCCGAAGGCTTCGGCCGCAGCCTCACCCCCGCGCCAAGCGTCCCGTCGTCCTCCTCCGGCGCCTCCGACGGCATGCCTGGCGCAAGCCCGACCGTCTTCGCCTCGAGCAGCCACGCGAGCTTCGCCGGATCGCCGCGATAGTCGACGCCCTCGTGCACGAGCGTGTCGCACTGGCGATCGAGCCGCCGGAGCATCCAGCGCGCGACGACGAGGTTCCTCACCTTCGTCGGCACGACCAGATCCCATCGGCTCCGCTCGTGCATCCGCGCTCGCCCCGCCTTCACGAACTCGTACTCGATGCAGCCCATCACCACGCCGTCGGGCCCGAAGATCAGCGGCGAGACCTCCGGGGAGGGCTCCCCCGCCGTCCAGCTCCAATACCTCGCCTCGAACGTGAGCCTGACCAACGGCTTCCCTCCCTGCCACCCCTCCCCGCAGCGCCCCATACTCTTGGGGAGGGAGGGCTCGAAGGGCGGGGCGCGGGACGTGAGGGAATCCCGTCCGTCACCGCCACCGCATCGCTTCGGTCGAGAAGTCGGGCCGCTTGACGGGGCCCGCGGCGTCTTTGGCGGTGATCGCGCCGTCGCCGTCGCCGTCGAAGCGGGCGAAGAGGGCGTCGCCGCCGGGGAACTCGAGACGCGACACGGCGTTGTCCTCGTCGAGGTCGTAGCGCGTGAGAAAGTCGTCGAAGCCGGCGAGCGGCAGTTCGGCGCGCGCCGCCGTCACCGCGCTCTCGAGCTCCTTCAGGTCGAGCTCGCCGTCGCCGTTCTTGTCGAAGCGTGCGAGCGTTCCCGGGAAGTGGGCGAGCTCGCGCGAGCTCAGCCGGTCGTCGTGGTTCTGGTCGAGGAGGGCGAGCGCCGCCTTCGCGTCGGCGGCGAGGACCAGCGCGATCGGCCCGCCGACGAGGCGGGCGCGCGGGAGCTCGTCGTGGCCGACCATCGAGTCGCCGTTCGCGTCGCACAGCTCGATCGGGGCGGTCGGCGTCCCGAGCTCGCGCAGCGAGACGACGCCGTCGTGATCGCGGTCCATCTTCGAGAAGAGCGCTCTACGGTCGGCCGCCAGCGGCAGCAGCGCGAATTCGCCGGGTGAGAGCCCCCCGCTGCGGTCGACGTCGGCGCGCTCGAACATGAGGCGCGCGAGCTCGCCGCCGTCGAGCTTGCCGTTGCGGTCGCGGTCGTACTGCTCGAGATCGCCGACGCCGAGGAGGAGCCCCCAGTCGCGCTTGGGGTCGGAGCTCGCGTAGCGCAGCGCGTTCTTCGCGAGCGGCGCGCGCGCCGACAGCAGCCACTCGAGGATCTGCCTGGCCTCCTTGTCGTTGAACTTCGCGTTCTTCTTGTTCTGCATGCGCGTCACGGTGTCGCGCCACCCCTCGACGGTCTTCGCGGCGCGCTCGATCCGGTCCTGGTTGTGGCAGCGCAGGCAGGTCGCCTGGAAGACCTCCGGCGGATCGGGGAGCGGGCCGATCGGGATCGCGATCTTGTTCGCCTCGGCGGGGTCGGGCGGAGGCGGCGGCGCGGGCGGCGCCGGCTTGTCGTTCATGTGCGAGAGCTCCTGCAGCGACAGGTAGCTGTCGTGGTCGGCGTCGATCTGGAGGAAGACGGCGCCCGAGCCCTTCCATTCGGCGCGCGACACGACGCCGTCGCCATTGCGATCGAGGCTGTCGAGGAAGCGCTTCGCGCTGCCGCCCGCGTCCTGGAGCGCGAGCGCCGCGGCGAGGAGGGTCGTGAGGAGCGCGCTCATCGCTTGGTCTCCGCGGCGGGCGGGCCCGGCTGCGCGAGGTCCTCGTCCGGCAGCGGGACGTGGAGGACGCGGTCGATCTCGGCGTGCGTCAGGTAACGCGAGTCGGGATGCGAGATGTCCTTCAATTGCCGGCCGTTCTCGTCGACCATGCGGTCGAGCGGGAACTCCTCGACGACGATCCCCAGGATCGGGAGCCCCTCGCCGAAGAGCGGGCCGAGCAGCATCGGCTTGTCGCTCGCCGAGGTGTTGAGCACCGTCGCCGCGTCGCGCCCCGCGACGAGCGCGAAGCGCTGCAGGAACGGCGCGTTGTACCAGGCCGCCATCGCGAGGCGGAATGCGCCGTCGGGCGCGGTCCCGTTCGAGACGACCTTCGGCGCGCGCGGATTGGTGATGCGGACCATGAGCGCGTGGCCCTGGCCGACCGCGACGTCTCCGTCCTGCACCGCGAAGCAGGCGTAGTCGTTCTCCTCGGTCGGGATGTCGCCGCCCGGGCTGCCGAGGTCGAAGCGCGAGAAGACCTGCACGTCGAAGAAGTGCGGCACGCCCTGGTCGGGCGAGCTGGTCCGCCCGCCGGGGTTCACCAGGTCGGGCGGCGGGTAGAGGCGCGCCGCCTTGCGCGGCTCGGTGACGTCGAAGAGCTGGAAGCCCTGCTGGTTGCTCGCGATCGCGGCCAGCTTGCGCGCGTGGGTGCGCCGCCCCTTGCCGTCGTCGGGCCGCGAGTACTGGAACAGGACTCGCACCGCGCACGCGTCGTCCTTGGCGGCGGAGGACTGGTTGGGGTCGACGTGGGCGATGAAGTCGGGCTTCGCCGGGTCGCTCACGTCGAAGACCTTGACGCCGCCGGCGCCGTCGGCGACGTAGAGGTCGGGCCACGAGAGGTCGAGGCTGCGCGCCTCCGCGGTCGGCGCGCGCCCGAGCGGCCGCGGCTTGCGCGGGTCCTTCACGTCGAACAGGGCGATGCCGTGCGTCCCGTTCGCGACATAGAGCGTCGTCCCGCGCACCAGCAGCGCGCGCGGGTCCTCGCAGTCGAGGAAGCCGATCTTCTCGGGGAAGGCGGGGCGGTGCGCGTCGACCACGACGACGCCTGCGCGCTCGAGCGCGACGAAGAGCGTCTCGAAGCGGCCCTGGAGGTCGTCGCACTTCGCCGCGACCGCGACGGCCTGCGGGAGCGGCAGGCTCGCGAGCGGCGCGGAGAATTCGAGGTGCTGGCGGTCGATCGCGACCAGGTGCAGCCCGCGCCGGTCGACCAGCGCGGCGAGCTCGCGCGAGAGGTTGAAGTTCTGCGACCCGAGCCCGAGCGTCGCGGGCGAGCGGTGGCACTCGACGCAGGCGCGCGCCTCGGCGCGCACCGTGTGCGTCTGGTGGTGCACCATCGTCATGCCGGAGAGGCCGGCCGCGGTCACCGGCAGCTGCTGGTCGAGGAGGAGCTTGTTCTTGTCGTCGCGCACGCTGCCCATCGTCGAGAAGCCGACCAGCCAGGGCGCGACCTGCCCCTTGCCGTCGAAGCCGAGGTAGAAGCTCTTGAAGGTCGCAAAGACCTTCTCCGTCGTCGTGCAGCGCCCCTTGGTGCGTTCGCCCGAGAGCAGGTCGAGCTGCGTGAACGACTCGTTGCGGTCGAAGTGGAAGCCGAAGAAGTTGGGGTTCCACGCCGAGTGGCACGCGTAGCAGGCGAGCGCCTCGTGCTCGGGCGTCATGGCGCGCGCCGCGCGCGGGTTGTACTCGGCGCGGTCGGGGTCGACGACGTGCGCCGCCTGCGGCACGAAGTGACGCTGCCCGTCGACCTTGGAGACGAGGTAGACCAGCCCGTTCTCGACGGTCAGGTTGGCGAGCGGCCGGCCGCGCGAGGTCTTGCGCTGCGAGGTCCGCTCGATCGTGCCGTGGCAGTCGGAGCACTCGATCTCGACCGCGTGCTCCATGAAGCCGTAGACGTTGCCGTCCCCCATCACGTCGGCGACGGTATGGCAGTCGACGCAGTGCATGCCGCGTTCGTGGTGCACGTCGGGCGGGACGACCTTCGGGTCGTTCACGTAGAAGGCGCCGTTCAGCAGCGACTTCGTGGTCCCCTTCACCTCCGGCCCGGCCGGCTGGCCGGGCACGAGCTGCGCGAGGCCGCGGAACGACAGCCCGATCGAGGCGTCGCCGAGGTGGCAGCGCGTGCAGGTCTGCGTCGGCGGCGCGGCGACCATCGCGTGTTTCAGCGGGTGGCCGGGCGCGACGTGGTCGACGGTCGGGTCGGCGCTCCTCGAGAATCCGTCGTCGGCGTAGGTCACGTGACACGCCGCGCAGCCGCCCGCGCGGTAGTTGCCGTCCTGGCCGAGGCGGCCGCGCACCGCGGTGCCGGCCGACCAGAGGTGGCACTGCATGCAGCTCTTGCGGGCGAGGTCGGCCACGTGGCCGGCGAGGAGGTTGCGCCGGCCGGCGTCGTCGCCGAGCGGGAAGCCGGGCAGCTCGGGGTAGGCGTGCTTCGCGGCGGCCGCGAGCGCGACCGGGTCGGCGTCGGGGACCGGGCCGGTCCCCGGCGCGCTCTTCACCGGGAAGATCGAGAAGCGCGTCTTCCGGTCCTTCGTGAAGCCGTTCTCGTAGAGCCCGTCGGACAGGTGGCCCGCGGTCGTGCAGTGGAGCGACCGCAAGAGCTTCGCGCAGTCGTCGGCGTGGCACTCGCCGCAGACCTTGGCCGCGACGCGCAGGTCGCTCGGGTTCATGAACTGGACCAGCGCCGGTTCGAAGTCGCGCGGCAGCAGCCGCTCGTCGCTCGGGAACTTCTGCGCGCTGCGGACGTGCGCCTGTTCCTTCTTCGCGGCGGCGCCGTCGCCGCCGTGGCAGGCGGTGCAGGTGAGCGCGTACCACGGGTGCATCTCCTCGATCGAGGAGTGGCACGTGACGCACGCCTCCGCGGCGGGCCGCATGCCCTCCGCCTGCGCCGCCGACGCGACCGCCGCGTGCGCGCCCGCGGCGAGCGTGACGGCGAGCGCCCGTGCGAACACGCGTGCGTCGCTCAGCCGAGGATGCGCGGAAGGACCTTGCCGCGCGCGAGCGGGGCGTCGGTGCCGAGCAGCCGGCAGATCGTCGGGCAGACGTCGATCGTCTCGCACGCCGCGTCGACCACCTTGCCCGACGTCTTGAAGTCGGGGCCGGTGGCGACGACCGAGACGCGCTGCAGCTCGGGCGAGCCGTCGCCGTGGTCGAGCCCGTTGCGCTGGTTCAGGTTCTTGTCGCGGCCGAACTCGGGCAGCACGAAGATCGAGGTCGAGTCCTTGAGCTGGGGATCGCCGTTCACGATGTCGACGATGCGGCCGAGCTCCTGGTCGTTGCGGCGGATCACGTCGACGTAGGCGTTGTAGGAGCCGTGCGCGACGTCGGCGCTGGTGAGCGACACGCAGAGGAGCTGCGGGCGGAAGATCTGCAGGATGTTGCCCGCGATGCGCAGCGCCTTGGCGTCGCCGGCGCCCGGCCCGGTCAGCGTCACCGTGCTGCTCTGGGTGAGCTCGTCGTTGATGTACTTCTCGACGCGCGCCGCGGTCTCCTCGTCGTTCAGCGCCTTCGCGTCGCCCTTCGCGCCGGCCCCGATCGACTGCCGCAGCTTCTGCAGCCGGTCGACGTCGGAGGGCGAGTCGGCCTTGGGCTTCCCGAACTGCGCGAGCGTGTCGCGGAACTCCTGGTTGAAGATGCCGTCGCCGTCGATGACGTTCGCGCCGTACTCGGAGCCCCAGCCGCGGTTCAGGCCGTAGGCGAAGTTGGCGCCCTGCGAGCCGTTGTTGGCGGAGAGCCACGCGCCGCTCGCGGCGAGCTTCAACTCCTTCCTCACGTACTCAAAAATGGTCGGCGAGAGGCCGCGCGAGTTCTCGCGGATGCCCATCGCCTCGGGCACGCCGGTCAGGATCGCGAGCGAGGCGCCGTAGTGGCCGAGGTTGGCCGCGCCGCAGTTGCTGAAGACGACGCCCTTCTCGGCCAGGCGCATCAGGTTCGGGACGTTCGCGGGCGTGCCGACGGTGTCCTTGGCGCGCACGCCGCCGGCGAAGAGCACCAGCAGCACCCGCTTCGTCTTGAGCCCGCCGAGCGGAACGGGCGCGAGCGGATCGAGCATCCCACCGAGCGCGAGGCGCGGCGCCGCTCCGAAGCCCCGCGACGCGAGCAGCGCTCCCGACGCGGTGAGCGCGCCGGCCTTGAGCAGCTGCCTCCGTGTGAAGCGCGGGTCCATGCTCTCTCTCCTCGCGAGCGTCCGGCGGGCGCTCTCCAGTAGCGCGGTCGCCGTCACTATCCCTCCCCGGCGCCCTTCGTGACGGGTCGAACTTGCGCGCCCCCGCGCGCCGGGCCGCCCCCCTACATCAATAGGCCTGGTACTCCCCGTGGGTGAGGAGGGCGCGGACGACGAGCTTCGGCCCGTCGGCCCCCGCGAGCTCCGCCGTGAACGCCTCCGCTTCCTTGGCCGTCGGATCGCGCGCCAGGAAGCGCAGGAAGAGGTCGCGCACGTACGCCGCGCCGTCGGGCCCCGGCTTCCCGACCTCGCCGAGCCCGCCGTCCAGCATCATCTTGATGAGCACCGAGCGGAGCGGGCGAGAATCGGAAAGCGCGAGCAGCGCGTTGCGGCTGCGACGGAACTCCTGGTAGTCGGGTGCGCGCATGAGCAGATCTGCGTAGAGGCTGCGCACGAAGACGCGGTCGCTCTTCGGGCGCGGCTTCGCGAGCAGGTCCTCGTACGCCTGCGATGCGAGCCAGCCGGCGAGCAGGTCGGGCCAGGCGAGCGGCTCGGCGCGCAGCCGCGCGGCGTCCGCCGCGAGCCGCTTGCGCGGGAGCGCCGCGCCGAAGATCGCGGTCGCCTTGCGGCCGAGGAAGAAGGGCTCGAAGCCGTCGCTCTCGACGACGATGCGGACGAGGTCGGCCTGGCTCGCGCCGCGCCTGCCGAGGAGGGGTGTCGCGGCGCCGTCGTACATCTTCTTGCCCGCCTCGAGCGTCGCCGTCTCCTTCTGGACGGTGAGCCCGAGCAGCTGCTCGAGCACGACGGTGACGAACGTGTCGTTGCCGGGATTCCTCGCATTGAAGAACTGGCTCGACACGATCTGCCGCAGCGCCTCGCGCACGCCGAGCTTCTTCGCGGCGAGCTCCTTGGGGAGCGCCGCGAACGCCTCGGTCGAGGGGCGGAAGTTGTCGACGAGCAGGAAATAGAAGAGCTCCTCCTCGTAGAAGCCGTCCCACGCCGCCGGGCTCGCGACCAGCTCGGCCACGACCTCGCGGCGCGGCCGCCCCTGCACCCGCTTCCACTCGTCGGGCAGCGGCGTGCGGCCCGCCACGTCGATCCAGACGGCGCGCAGGAAGCGGCGGTCGAGCGGCTCGAGCGTGAGCGGCGTCGCGCTCCGGCTCGCGGCCGCCTCCAGGGCGGCGGCTGGGACGGCGTCGCCGGCGACGGACCTGAGCAGCGGGTCGAGCCAGGCGAACGGCGACGGATACGGCGTCATCGACCTCTCGCGGACGCGTGCGGCGCGGGCGGGCGAACGATAGCGCCCTGCCGGGAGGAGGGCCGCCGCGCACCCTGCGTGAAAACGAACGGGGGCCGGACTTTCGTCCGGCCCCCGGCTCGATGAGTCTCTGCAGTCTCGGAGCGTCAGCTCTTCGCGACGCGCTCCTCCGTCCACTTGCGGCGGAGAGCCGCTTCGCGCGTCTCGATCGCCTTCATCTGGGCGTCGAGCTCCTTCTCTTCCTTCGCCCACTGCGCCGAGCGATCATTCGACGAGCTCGAGCGCTTCGTCGCGAGCGCCGAGCGCTTCGCCTCGACGTTGTCGATGTCCGTGAGGATCGACTTCGTCTCCTTGACGATCGTGTCGAGGTCGATCTTGTAGGTCCGCGCCGCCGCGCGCTTCATCAGACCGAAGACCTTCGACGCCGAGATCTTGCCCTCTTCCGCGCCGACCTTCTTGCCGTTCGCGTCGACGACGATCATGGCCGGCAGCTCCTTGCCGCCCAGCGTCGCATAGAAGGGGTGGCCCTTGTTGATGGCCGAGCCCTTCACCTTGATCGAGCGGAACATCGTCGCGCCGATCGTGACCGACTCGTCGCGAAGGACGCTGCTCTCGATGTTCTGCGTCTCGATCTTGTCCTCGTCCTTGCTGGACGTGACCCAGATCAGGAGCGGCTTGCCGTCCGCCTTGAAGTCGGCGGGGAGCGCCGTGAAGAAGTCGGTCGTGTTGATCTTGTCGTAGGTGTTGAGGGTCGGCTCGGACCACTTGACGTCGATGCGCGCCATACTGGCGCTGCAGCGACCACCTCAGCCACCGCGCAGTTCGGGCACCAGCGCGAGGGCGGCAGCGATCGCCAATGCGCCGACGGACCAGCTCTTCCTCATCGATCACTCCTTGCCTGGATGCGAGGCCGGTTTGGCCTCGCGCTCTGACGCGGCGCCCATTACGTCGGAATAAGGGGCGATGCGCAATGAGTTTCCCGGGGCGCCGCCGGGGAATCTGCGACAAGCGATGGAACCCCTCCCGGGGTCATTCGTGGCGCCGATCCCCGTGATACGCGCGCTCAGGCGCTCCGGGGAGCGCCGTCCAGTCGAGCGCGCGTCCAGAGGAACTCCGCGGCGATCGCGGCGACGAGCGCGGCGTCGCCGTCCGGACCGTCGGGCAGCACCGGAAACGTGTAGGTCTCGATCTCGAACGTGTCGGTGAGCTCGTCCTCCTGCGCGCGCGCGAGCGCCGCCTCGAGGAACGGGCGCGTCGTCTCGAGCGGGCCGAGCGACGCGGCGTCGACCGGGACGTGGAAGTGGCTGCGCAGCTCGCGCGCGGACGCGACGGCACGCGCGTCGGCGAGCAGCTCGGGCAGGTCGACGTGTCCGCGCACCGAGCCATCGTCGCCGCGGACGAACGCCTGGTGCAGCCAGCGCGGCTCCGCGAAGCGCGCGAGCGCCGTGCGCCGCTCATCATCGAGCGGCAGCGCGACACGCAGCGCGCTCGAGACCTGCATCTTCCCGATGCGGATCGCCGCCTTCGCCAGGCGCGCGAGCGCGGCGCCGGCCTCTTCGAACTCGACCGCCTGATGGCAGCAGTCGAAGCAGACGCCGACGTGGCGGCGCAGCAGCTCTTCCGAGCACTTCGCATCTCCGCCAGCGGCGGCGAACGCGGCGCGCCCCGCCGCGGAGAAGAGCTCCTCCTCGAAGAAGGCGACCGCCTCGGCGGTCGTCTCGAGCGTCGCGCACGGCTCGGGCTCGAGCGAGAGGACGATCTCCCGCCCCGTCGCGGAGCCGATCCGCGCCAGCTCGGCCGCGACGCGCGCGAGGTTCGCGGCGCCGCGCCGCTTCGCGCCGGCGTCGTCGCCGAACTTCTTGCACGAGAGCGGCAGCGTCGAGATCGCCGCCGTCGCCCCCTCCGGAAGCAGCTCCGCGAGAGCGCGCGCCGCGTGCAGCGTGTGGTCGACGCGCGCCTCGTCGGCCCACGTCGGCCGGTAGACCTCGAACTTCACCGACGCGTCGTGGAAGCCGCCGAACGGGAAGCAGTTGAGGGTCGCGACCGCGAGGCGGCGCTGCGCGAGGAACGCCGCGAATCGCGCGCGGCGCGCCGGCTCGGCGAGCGCGCGCGCCGTCGCGGCGCTGAACCAGACGCCGACCGGGAAGGGGTCGACGGCGAAGCCGCCTTGCGTCGCGAGCCGCGCGCGCAACGGGACGACATAGCGGTCGAGCGACCGCTCGACTTCGTCAAGCGTCTCGCCGGGATGGACGTTCGTGCAGTAGGTGAGCGTCGTTCGCCGCATGCCGCGCCTTCTGCGCCTTCTGGAACCGGGCGCGCGAGGCTACCGTCGCACCATGTCCCGAAAGCGCGGCGCGCCGCCCCGACCCCCCATCGCCTCCGTCGCGGCGCAGCGCGGGAAGCTCCTCGCCTGGTACGCGCGGAGCCATCGCGACCTGCCGTGGCGGCGCACCTCGGATGCGTGGCGGATCTGGGTCTCCGAGATCATGCTGCAGCAGACGCGCGTCGAGACGGTGGTCCCCTACTACGAGCGCTTCGTCGCGCGCTGGGACGGTGCGCGCGCGCTCGCCCGGGCGCCGCTCGACGACGTCCTCGCCGCCTGGTCGGGACTCGGGTACTACCGGCGCGCGCGCATGCTCCACGCCGCGGCCGGAGAGGTCGTGCGCGACCACGCCGGCGCATTCCCGCGCGACCTCGAGCAGGCGCGCGCGCTGCCCGGCATCGGCCGCTCGACCGCGGGCGCGATCGTCTCGATCGCGTACGGCGTGCGCGCGCCCGTGCTCGACGGGAACGTCAAGCGCGTGTTGGCGCGCCTCTTCGCCCTGCGCGGCGACCCCGACGCCAGCCCCCTGGAAGAGGAGCTCTGGCGCCTCGCGCAGGAGTTCGTCGACTGCGCGAGTCCGGGCGACGTGAACCAGGTCTTGATGGAGCTCGGTGCGACGATCTGCCTGCCGGCGGCGGCGGCGCGCTGCGACGACTGCCCGGTCGCGTCGCAATGCCGCGCGCGCGCGCAGGGACCCGCCGTCGTCGCCGCGCTGCCGGAGAAGCGCCAGAAGGCGCGCCTCGTCGCCGAGACGTGGCTCGTCGCGGTCGCCGACCGCGACGGCCGCCGCCTGCTGCACAAGCGCCCCGGCGGCGGTCTGCTGCACGGGATGTGGGAGTTCCCGACCTTCCCGCAGCCCGACGACGCCGCCGTCGACGAGCGCGCCGCGCGGACCCGCCTCGCCGGCGACCTGCGCGCGCGCTTCCGCGCGCCGTTCCGCATCGGCGACGAGCTCATGATCCACCGCCAGGTGATCTCGAACCGGCGGGTGACGCAGCGCGTCTTCTCGGCCGCGACGGACGGGCGCACCAATGATCGGGCGAGCTGGCTCGCCGACCACGAGATCGGCGGTCTCGGCATCACGACGGCGACGCGCCGCATCCTCGCGCGGCTCGCCGCGCCGGTCACTCCGGCGGGAGAAGCTGCTCCGCCGCGCGCGCGACCGCGGCCGCGACCTCGTTGATCCGCCCGAAGAAGAGGTGGCCGGCGTCGGGCACCACCTCGATCGCGCGCAGGTCGGCGAAGCGTTCCGCGAGCTGCGCGTCGGTCGGAATCGCGACCAGCTCGTCCCGCTCCGCCAGCACCAGCGCGGCCGGCCGCTCGAGCCGCGGCAGCGGCGAGCGATGGGCGAGGTCGAAGGGCGGCGCCACCCCGAGGAAGGCGTCGGCCGCCCCCTTCGCCGCCGCCTCCAGCGCGCGCAACGAGCCGAACGAGAAGCCGGCGGCCAGCAGCGCGCGCGTCCCCGGCCAGCGCGCGCGCAGCCACGCGGCCACTGCGAGGAAGTCGGAGAGCTCGCCGCGCCCCTGGTCGTAGTGCCCCTCGCTGCGGCCGACGCCCCGGAAGTTGAAGCGCGCCACCGCCCCGCCGAGCTTCGCGAGCGCGCGTGCGCCGTGCACCACGACCGAGTTCTGCATCGAGCCGCGGTGGTTCGGATGGGGATGGCCGAAGACGGCGAGGAAGCGCGGCACTCCGGGCGCGCCGCCGCGCGCGGGCGGCCACTCGAGCCGGCCGTCGATGCGGCCGGCGGGGCCGGGAATGAGGAAGGCTTCGAGCGGGGGGAGCAGTTCCATGGGCTCGCGCGGGGGCGGAACTCCGTAGGACGATCCCCGCAGTTTCGCAGATCGGGAGTTGAGACGGGCGCGCTCCTTCCCAAACTGAAGTTCCGCCGGCCGCACGCCCGATCCCTTTGCAGGAACCTGTAGAGCTTCGGGCGCGGCCGCGCCGGCGTGGAGGGGGCGACCCGGACCTCATGACGATGCGCGTCCACGAATTCAACGTTGCGCCGCGGATGCCCGAGCCGCTCGGCCGCCTGCTCGAGCTCGCCCACAACCTCTGGTGGGGCTGGCATCCCGAGGCGGTCGACCTGTTCCAGCGGGTCGACAGCGCCGGCTTCGCGCGCAGCGGCAGCAACCCGGTGAAGATGCTCGGCGAGGCGTCGCCGCAGCGCCTCGAGCAGCTCGCCGCCGACGCCTCCTTCGTCGCCCACTACCGGCGCGTCCTCGCGTCCTTCGACGACGACCAGAAGCGCGTCGCCTGGTTCGAGCGCGAGTACCCCGGCTTCCGCGGGCGCCGCGTCGCCTACTTCTCCGCCGAGTTCGGCGTCCACGAGGCGCTCCCGCTCTACTCGGGCGGACTCGGCGTGCTGGCGGGCGACCTCCTGAAGTCGGCGAGCGACCTCGGCGTCCCGATCGTCGGCGTCGGCATCGCCTATCGCTTCGGGTACTTCCAGCAGCGCATCGACGGCGACGGCTGGCAGACCGAGCACTATCCCGAGAACGACTTCTCGCGCATGCCCATGGAGCTGCTGCGCGGCGGCGACGGCACGCCGCTCCTGATCGCGGTCGACGTGGGGAGCCGGCGCGTCCACGCCCAGGTCTGGCGCGTCGCGGTCGGGCGCGTGCCGCTGCACCTGCTCGACACCAACGTCCCGCAGAACTCCGAGGCCGACCGCCGCATCACCGCCCGCCTCTACGACGGCGACAAGCGCATGCGGCTCGAGCAGGAGATCCTGCTCGGGATCGGCGGCGTCCACCTCCTGCACGCCCTCGGGATCGAGGTCGACGCCTACCACATGAACGAGGGGCACACCACCTTCCTCACCCTCGAGCAGACGGCGCGTCTCATGGAGCGCGAGCAGATCCCGTTCGACGAGGCGCGCCACCTCGCCGCCGCCTCCAATACCTTCACGACCCACACGCCGGTGCCGGCGGGCCACGACGAGTACGACCCGCAGTGGATGCGCGAGTACATGGCGCCCTACGCGGAGCGCCTGCGCATCCCGATCGAGGAGGTCGTCGCGCTCGGCCAGGCCGGCGGCGCGACCAAGAGCTTCGGCATGACGACGCTCGGCCTGCGCATGGCCAAGCACAAGAACGCGGTGAGCCGCCTGCACGGCGAGGTGAGCCGCGACATGTGGAAGGGGCTGTGGCCGCAACTCCAGGTCGACGAGGTCCCGATCACCCACGTCACCAACGGCGTGCACACGCAGAGCTGGCTCTCCGCCGAGATGCGCCGCCTCTACGACCGCTACTTCTCGCCTGACTGGCTGGCGAACGCGGCGCGCACCGCGACGTGGGAGAAGGTGCGCGAGATCCCCGACGCCGAGCTCTGGCGCAGCCGCTGTCGGCTGCGCCACCGCCTCGTGAACGAGGTGCGCGCGCGCCTGCTCCACCAGGCGCAGCGCGGCGCCGTGTCGCCCGCGCAGCTGCGGCGCGCCGAGCGGGCGCTCGACCCCGAGGTGCTGACGGTCGGCTTCTGCCGCCGCTTCGCCACCTACAAGCGCGCGACGCTGCTCTTCCGCGACCTCGAGCGGCTGAAGCGGATCTGCCGTCACAACGAACGCCCGATCCAGTTCGTCTTCGCCGGCAAGGCGCACCCGCTCGACGAGCCGGCCAAGAAGTACATCCGCGAGATCGTGCGCGAGAGCTGGGGCGAGGCGCTGCTCGGCCGCCTCGTCTTCGTCGAGAACTACGACGTCGGCCTGGCGCGCATCCTGGTCCAGGGCGTCGACGTCTGGCTCAACACGCCGCGCCGCCCGTACGAGGCGAGCGGCACGTCGGGCATGAAGTCGGTCCTCAACGGCGGGCTGCACCTCTCGATCCTGGACGGCTGGTGGGCCGAGGGCTTCCACGGCGACGACGGCTGGGCGATCGGCAACGGCCACGTCGCCGCCGATCCGGAGATGCAGGACCAGCTCGACGCGCTCTCGCTCTACGACCTGCTCGAGCACGAGGTCGCGGCGGCCTTCTACAGCCGCGACAAGGACGGCACGCCGCAGCAGTGGTGCGCGCTCATGAAGAACTCGATCGGCACGCTCTGCCGCGAGTTCTCGAGCGATCGCATGCTCGAGGAGTACGCCACCCGCTTCTACGCCAGCGCGCTGCGCGTGAAGAGCGAGCTCACCGGCGAGAACCGGCCGCGCATGCGCGCGCTCGCCGACTGGTGGCGCATGGTCAACGCGAGCTGGGACCGCGTGCGGATCGCCGACGTGCAGGCCGACCTGAGCGCCGTCCACGCGCTCGGGGAGCAGATCCCCGTCGCCGTCAAGGTCGAGACCGGCCCCATCGACCCGGGCCACCTGGTCGTCGAGGTCGTGCACGGCCCCACCGACGGCGACGGCCGCATCGTCGAGGGGACGGTCGCCCACGCGACGCTCGCCTCCGGGGACAACGGCACCCACCGCTTCGACGCGGTGATCCATTGCGCGCGCTCGGGCCGTCAGGGGATGGCAGTGAGGGTTCGTCCCGGCCGGCCCGGTTCGGAATGGATCTTCGACCAGACGCTCGTCCGGTGGGGTTGAGCTCGATCGCGGCGTCGCCTGTCGACGCCGGCAGTCTCGGGATCGAGCTCGCGCCAGCCGACATTCGCGACGAAGAGATTGGCCCGACGCCGCGTTTGGTCCCGACGGCGCGAACGATGAAGATGGCGCGGATCGACTGCGCGGACGCTTCGGTCCGTCGGACCCCCGCTCAGCCACCCTTCGGGAGGAGTGCTCGCTCATGTCGAACGGCATCGCGGAGCCCGTGCGCCCGGCCGCGCATCCCCCTCGGCTCCTCCGCCTGACCGCCGCGCTCGCCCTTCTCTTGGTGCCCGGCTGCTTCACCTTCACGCACACGGTCGGCAACGGCCCGGTGAACGCGAAGGCGCCGGTCGTGACCGAGGAGACGCGCTGGTTCGCGCTCTTCGGGGTCGTCCCGTTCGACGACGTCGATTCGAAGAGCCTCGCCGGCGGCGCGCGCGACTACCGCGTGACGACGAAGTTCACCGTCCTCGACTGCGTCATCACGGCCTTCACGAGCTTCGTCACCCTCTATCGCCAGACGATCATCGTCGAGAAGTGAACATGCGCCGACTCGCGCGGGCCGCGTCCCTCCTCCCCCCCATCGTCCTCCTCGCCTGCGCGACCGGTTGCTGGCCGGGGATCCCGATCGCGGCGATCGCCGCCGCGGCCGGCGGCGGAGGCGGCGGCGGCGGATCGAACGGGATCGTCCTGGTGCAGGGCAACATCGTGACCGACGGGTCGGCGTTCGCGACGTCGCTCGTCGTCGACCACGAGCCCAACGACCGGCTCGGGATGGCGGTCGAGGTCGGTCCGGCCGGCGCGCCCGCGCACGTCGCCGGCAGCGCGGCGACGACGGCGACGCTGCACGCGCTCGTCGACGACGGCGTCCGCCGCTCGATCGTCGCGCGCGAGCTGCTCGCCGACGACGGCCGGACCTTCGCGGCCGACGTCGCCGCGGCCGGTTCGCCGAGCCAGATCGCCCGTATCGACCGCGAGCTCTTCGTCCTCGACGCCGCCGCCCGCGGCCTCGCGCCGGTCGTGCGCGTCACCCCGCTCGAGAGCGCCTTCGTGAAGCGGCGCTTCACCTTGCCGCGCGAACTTTCGCCGGTCGGGTTCACGGCGCTGCTCGACGTGCTGCTCGTGCTCGACGCGGGGAACGGGACGACGCGCTTGCTGGCGGCCGATCCGGCCGACGGCGCGCCGCTCTTCATGGCCGACCTCGGCCTGCCGGGCCTCGTCCATCTCGCCGGCGCCGAGGAGATCGCGAGCGGGGCGCCGCGCCTCTTCACCAGTGAAGGCGGCCGCGTGCTCGAGATCGCGATCGAGCAGACCGGCGACGACCGCCGCTTCGGCGCACTCTCGACTGCGTTCACTCCCGAGGGCCTCGTCGGTGGCATCGCGGCGCTCGCCTACGACGGCGCGCTCGTCCACGTCGTCGACGGCGGCGGCACGCTGCGCTCCTACGAGCCCGGCGGTAGCGCGGTCGCGACGCGGCCGCTGCTCGCCGCGGGCACGCGCGCCGTCTCGCTCGTCGCGCGCTGCGACCTCGGCTTCGACGGCTACCACGTCGAGGTCCCGGCCGGCGCTCGTACCGCGGTCGACGTGCGCGTCGCGGCCGGCGACGGCGCGCGCCTCTTCGTCTTCGCGCTGCCGCGCGCCGACCTCGAGCGCCCGACCGCCGGCCCCGCCGCCTTCGCCTTCGACCTCGCCGGCGGCACGCGCCACGCCGAGATCGACAACACGGCCGGCGCCACGCCCGCCGAGTACGACCTCGTGGTCGGCGCGCGGGCCGGTGCCGGCCGCTACGCGTTCGCGCTCGGCGACGGCCGCGTCGGCCCGCTGCCGGCGCAGCTCCCGCCGGCGCGCGACGACGCGGCGCGCCAGCTCGGCGACTGGCTCGAGACGAATCTCTTCGCGCAGCTCCCGGTCGCCCGCCTCGTCGCGCTCTACCGCGACCCGCGCCTGCCCCCCTTCGACCCGGGCCGCATCACGGTCGGAACGTCCGACGCGAGCGCCGGCGCCCCCGCTCTCTCCGTCCCCGCGGTCGGCGGCTTCGCGCTCGGCCGCGACGCGCGCCACCCCGGCGGTTACGAGGTCTGGAGCCACCGCCCCGACGCGACCTGGAACGGGCCGCACGCCGCGACGCTGCACGGGACGCGCCCGCGCGCGAGCCGCGAACGCGAAGAGTCGCGCGCGACGCTCGCGCTGCTCGCGCGGCTGGCCGGGACGCCGGGGATGGCGTGGCGCGAGCCGGTCTATTACGCGCGCGCCTGCAGCGGCATCGCGGCCGTCACCCCCGACGACCCGCAGTTCCAGAGGCAGAAGTGGGCCTTCGACGAGATGCACGTGCGCGACGCCTGGGACGTCACGACCGGCGACGCGGCGACCGTCATGGCGATCGTCGACACCGGCATTCGCACCGACAACAGCGACCTGGTCGGCAACTACACGACGGGCACCGGCTTCGACGGCTTCGACTTCGTGTCGGCGACTTTCGGCGAGGGCTCGTCGGGCGACGGCGACGGGATCGATCCCGACCCCTTCGACGACGGCAGCTTTCCCGGCAACTCGCACCACGGCTCGCACACCGCCGGCACGATCGGCACGAAGGGGAACAACAACTTCGGGCTGGCCGGCATCAACTGGGACTGCACGCTGCTGCCGGTGCGCGCGCTCGGCGTCGACGGCGTGGGCACGACGACCGACATCGCGCAGGCGATCCTCTATGCGGCGCGCCTCGCCAACGTGTCGGGGACGCTGCCCGCGGCCAAGGCGGCGGTGATCAACCTGAGCCTCGGCACGCCGTCACCGAGCACCGCGATCCACAATGCGCTCAAAGCCGCGGTCGCCCAGGGCTGCATCGTCTGCTGCGCCGCCGGCAACGACGGGAACGGCGCCGCGCTGCTCTTCCCGGCGGCCTTCGCCGAGGCGATCGCGATCGCTGCATGCGACATCGGCGACGGCTTCGGCAACAACATCCAGATCGCCGCCTACTCGAACACCGGCCCGGAGCTCGACGTCACCGCCCCCGGCGGCGGCGGGAACCTCACCGACCTGAACGGCGACGGCTTCGTCGACGAGATCTGGTCGACGGTCGGCGCCGACAGCATCGCGGCGCTGTCCGGGACCTCGATGGCGTGCTCCCAGGCGTCAGGCGTCTGCGGCCTGCTGAAGACCCTGAATCCGTCTCTCACGCAGAGTCAGGTGCTCGCGCTGCTTACATCGACGGCACAGGACATCGAGACCCCCGGATTCGACGACCTCTCCGGCCACGGGATCATCGACGCGAACGCCGCGGTCGCCGAGGTGCTGGCGGTGCTGCAACTCAGCGCCGACGAGGTCGACCTCGGCGCGACCGGCCGTTGGACACTGGTACAGGCCCAGAACACCGGCCCGTCCCTCTCGAAGCTGAGCGTCACTTCGCTCCAGGCGACCGCGATCATGGGCGGGACCACGAGCTGGCTCACGACCGCGGTCGGCGCCGACGGCAAGACCATCGTGCTCGACTCCGACCGCACCGGCCTCGCCAACGGCGACTACCAGATCCGGGTCGACGTCACCACCAACGGCGGCACCGGCTCGTTCCTGGTCGACCTCACGGAGACTGGCGCCACGACGCCGACCGAAAAAGGCACCGTCAAGATCCAGCTCCTCGCAAGCGACGGGACGACCGTGGTCGCCACGACGACCGCAACCGCCGCAAACGGATACGCCTACGCGCTCCCGCTCGTCCCGCCCGGGAAGTACTTCCTGCAGGCGGGCGTCGACGGCGATGATGACGGGGTGCTGGGCGAGTTCGGCGAACTGTTCGGCGCCTATCCGCGCGGCGGCGGCACCGGGAAGCAGCTCCTCGAGCTCGACCACCTGACCCACTTCGAGATCGACTTCGTCGTGAAGTGATCGCCGCGGCGCCGCCGCGCTCACCGCATGGAGACGCCCGACGTGAGCCACTGCGCCCCGCCGTCGCCGCTTCATCCCGCGCCTGCGCCCACCGTCGCCGACGTGGAGCGGCTCCTCGCGCGGCCGCTGCTCGACCTCGTCTTCGAGGCGGGCGCGGTCCACCGGCGCCGCCACGACCCGGCGGCGATGCAGTGCTCGCAGCTCCTCTCGATCAAGACGGGCGCCTGCCCCGAGGACTGCTCCTACTGCAGCCAGAGCGCGCGCTACAAGACGCCGGTCGAGCGCGAAGCGCTGCTCGACGTCGACTCCGTGCTGGCCAGGGCGCGCGAGGCGAAGGAGGCGGGCGCCGACCGCTTCTGCATGGGCGCCGCGTGGCGCGAGGTGAAGGACGGCGCCGAGTTCGACCGCGTGCTCGCGATGGTGCGCGGCGTGAAGTCGCTCGGCCTCGAGGCGTGCGTCACGCTCGGGATGCTCGACGACGCACAGGCGGCGCGGCTCAAGCAGGCGGGGCTCGACTTCTACAATCACAACCTCGACACGGGCCGCAGCCATTACGGCGAGATCGTGACGACGCACACGCTCGACGACCGGCTCGCGACGCTCGGCCGCGTGCGCTCCGCCGGCATCCGCGTCTGCAGCGGCGGCATCCTCGGCATGGGCGAGTCCCGACACGCCCGCGCGGAGCTGCTGCACGAGCTCGCCTCGCTCTCGCCGCAACCGGAGAGCGTGCCGATCAACACGCTCGTCCCGATCGCCGGCACCCCGCTCGAGGCGAGCGCGCCGCTCGACTGGAGCGAAGTCGTGCGCACCGTCGCGGCGGCGCGCCTCTTGATGCCCGACGCGGTGATCCGCCTCAGCGCCGGCCGGACCGGCATGACCGAGGAGGGGCAGGCGCTCTGCTTCCTCGCCGGCGCCAACTCGATCTTCGTCGGCGACGAGCTGCTGACGACGCCCAATCCGGAGCCGAAGAGCGACGCGGCGCTGCTCGCGAAGCTCGGCCTGCGGTCGGTCGCCGGCTGCGACGCGCGCGCCGCCTCCGGCGGAACGTGAGCCGGGAGCTCGACGAGCAGCTCGCGGCCGAGCTCGCCGCCTGGCGCGCGCGCGGGCTCGAGCGGACGCTCGACGACGGCGGCGCGCCGCACGACCCCGCGCGCGACTTCGTCTCGAACGACTACCTCGGCCTCTCGCGCGACGAGCGGGTCGTCGAGGCGGCGCGGCGAGCGCTGCTCGAAGGCGGCGCCGGCGCGCGCGCGGCGCGGCTCCTCGGCGGCGGTTCGCGGTGGCACGTCGCGGCCGAGCGCGCGGCGGCCGACTGGATCGGCGGCGGCGCGTCGCTCGCCGCGCTGCTGTTCCCGACCGGCTACCAGGCGAACCTCGGCGTGGTCGGCGCGCTCGCCGGACGCGGCGATGCGATTTGCTGCGACGAGCTCGTGCACGCCTCGCTCGTCGACGCCGCACGGCTGTCGCGCGCGCACGTGCACGTCTTCAAGCACGGCGATCTCGACGAGCTCGCGCACTTGCTTGCACGGGCGCGCGGCGCGGCGCGCCGCCTGGTCGCGACCGAGGGCGTCTTCAGCATGGACGGCGACCTCGCGCCGCTCGCCGCGATGCACGAGCTGTGCGAGCGGTTCGACGCGTGGCTCGTCGTCGACGAGGCGCACGGCGCCGGCGTGGTCGGACCGCGCGGGCGCGGCGCCTGCGCGGAGCTCGGGCTCGAGCACGGCGCGTCGGCGCGCCTCGCCGCCCGCGTCGTGACCGGCGGCAAGGCGCTCGGCGGCGCCGGCGCCTTCGTCGTCGGGAGCGCCCGGCTGCGCGAGCTCCTGCTGCAACGCGCGCGCAGCTTCCTTTTCACCACGGCGCCGCCGCCGTCGGTCGCGGGCGCGCTGGCGCAGGCGATCGAGCTGGCGGCCGGCATGGACGACGCGCGCGCCCGGGTCCGCGACCTCGCGCTGCGGCTCGCGACGCGGCTCGGGCGGCCCGCTCCCGCCGCGGCGATCGTCCCGCTCCCGATCGGCTCGAACGAACGCGTCGTCGCGCTGAAGCAGCGGCTCGCGGAGGCCGGATTCGCCGTCGGCGCGGTGCGACCTCCGACGGTGCCCGAAGGCGGCGCGCGTCTGCGCCTGATCGCCCACGCGACGAACGACGAGCGTGCAGTCGACGCCCTCGCGCAGGCGATCCACGCCGCGCTCGCGAAGGACTTCGCGACGCCGGCGTCATCGCCGGCGTCGCCGGTCGATCGACACGTGCCGCACGTCGCCGCGCACCTTTCTGGCGCGCACACTTTCTTCGTGGTTGGAACGGACACCGGCGTCGGCAAGACCGTGGCGAGCGCGCTCCTGCTCACCGCCGCGCGCGCGCAAAGCCGTGTAGCCGAAGCGCGCGTCGCCTACTGGAAGCCGGTGCAGACCGGCGACGAGGACGACGCCGCGACCGTGCGCGCGCTCGCCGGCGCGAGCGACGCCGAGATCCTGCCGAACCACCTCGCCTTCGCGCTGCCGGCGTCGCCGCACGCGGCCGCCGCGGCGCAGGGCGCGACGATCGAGCCCGAAGGTCTCGACCTCGCGCTCGCGCACCACCGCGCGGCGCTCGCCGGCGGGACGCTGCTCGTCGAGCTCGCGGGCGGGCTGCTCGTCCCCTATCGCGCGGGCGAGCGTCCTTTCACGCAGGCCGACTGGCTCGTACGCGCCGGCGGCGACGTCGTCGTCGTCGCGCGCAGCGGGCTCGGTACGCTGAACCACACGCTGCTCACGCTCGAGGCGCTGCGCGCGCGCCACCTCAAGATCGCAGTGCTGCTGCTGGTCGGCCCGCCCCACCGCACGAACCGCGAGGCGCTCGCGCAGCTCGGCGACGTCCCGCGCCTCGTCGAGATCGCGCCGTTCGAGCCGCTCGACGCCGCGGCGATCGCGCGCGCCGCCGCGCGGCCCGAGCTCGCCGAACTCTTCGCGCGCCTCGCCGCGCGCGTCGCGACGCCGTGACCGCGCCGTCCGACGAGCGCGAGCGGCAACCCTCGCGCGACGCCCACGCGCGCGAGCTCCTGCTCGCGCGCGACGCACTCGTCACCTGGCATCCCTACACGCCGCACGGCGCCGACCCCGCGCCGCTTCCCGTCGTCGCGGCGCGCGGCGCGAAACTGCAACTCGCCGACGGGAGCGAGCTGATCGACGCGATCTCCTCGTGGTGGACCTGCCTGCACGGCCACGGCGAGCCGGCGCTCGTCGAGGCGCTGCGCGAGCAGGCGGCGCGCCTCGACCACGTCCTCTTCGCCGGCGCGACGCACGAGCCGGCGGTCGCACTCGCCGAGGAGCTCGTCGCGGCGTTCCGCGCCGCGCGGCCGGCCGGCACGCGCGGGCCGGAGCTCACGCGCGTCTTCTTCAGCGACGACGGGTCGACCGCCGTCGAGGTCGCGCTCAAGATCGTCCGCCACGCATGGGTGGAGCGTGGCGAGCCGCAGCGCCGCGTCTTCGTCGCGCTCGAGGGGGGCTACCACGGGGACACCTTCGGCGCGATGAGCGTCGGCGATCCCGACCCGTTCTTCACGGCCTACGCGCCGCTGCTCTTCACGGTGCGGCGCGTCGCGCCCGACGCCGGCGCGATCGAGGCCGCGCTCGCCGTTCTCGGCCGCGAGGCGGCGGGCGTGATCCTCGAGCCGCTCGTGCAGGGCGCCGGCGGCATGCGCATGCACGCGCCGGAGTTCGTGCGCGCCGCGCGCGAGCGCTGCGACGCGGCCGGCGTGCCGCTGATCGCCGACGAGGTGATGACCGGCTTCGGGCGGACCGGGACGCTCTTCGCGTGCGCGCAGGCGGGCGTCGCGCCCGACCTGCTCTGCCTCGCGAAGGGGCTCACCAACGGCATGGTCGCGCTCGCGGCGACGCTCGCGAGCGAGGAGCTCTTCGCCACGTTCAAGGCCGCAGACCGCCGCCGCTTCCTGCCGCACGGCCACTCGATGACCGGCAACCCGATCGGCTGCGCCGTCGCGCTGCGCTCGCTCGCGCTGGTGAAGGAGCGAAGCGTCCCGCAGCGCCTCGACGCGATCGGCACGCGCATCCTCGAACGTCTCGCGCCGCTGCGCTCGCACCCGCGCGTGCGCGACCTGCGCCGCCTCGGCGGGATCGTCGCCTACGACCTCGCCCCCGACCGCGCCGCCGACGCGGGCTACACGACGACGCGCGCCCCGAAGCTGCGCGCCGCGGCGTACGCGCACGGCGTCCTGCTCCGCCCGCTCGGCGACGTCGTCTACGCGCTCCCGCCCGCCTGCACGAGCGATTCCGAGTGCGACGCGATCGCGGCGGCGATGGTCGCCCTGGCCAACACGCCGGATCGGTGATAAGACCCCGCGGGCCGACGATCCCGCGCGGCGCGCGTCACGAGGACCGAGCAGTGTTCGAGTACGTAATCGCAGGCGTGATCTACAGCGCGTTCACGTGCTGGTACCTGTTCTGGCCCGGCGCGTTGCTGCTCGGCTTCGGGATCCGTTGGCTGCGCAAGGAAACGCGCGCGAGGAAGAAGGACGCGAACCCCCACCGATGGCGGTCGCACCGCCTCGCCTCCGGTTCCGCGGCGCCCGCGGCGGCGAGCGGCGAGGCGGGCCGGGTCGTCACGCTGCGGCGAGCCTCGCTCGCGCTGCTCGCGCTCGCGCCGCTGCTGCTCGTGGCGCGCATCTTCCTGTGGAACGTGGACTGGTTCGACTTCGACGGCTTCTGGGATTCGCCGGGCTGGTTCGTCCGCGACGCGCTGGTCGTCCTGCCTTGGGCGCAGGTCGGCGTCGCGGCGCTCGTGCTCGTCGCGCGGCGCGGCACCCGACGGGCCAGCGCATGCGTCGCGGTCGGGAGCGTCCTCCTGCTCTTCGCGTTCGCCCAGGACATCCTTCTCCATCCCGGCACGATGGACGAGCTCGGGTTCCCTCACTGATGCCGGATGCGGGCTCGAGTCCCTCGCGCGATGCACGCTGGACGAGCTCGGCTTCCTCGACTGATCGCTTCGGCCTCAGCTCGTGCGGCCGGCCGATCGCTCCGGAATGCCTTCGAACTCCGCGATCGCTCGCCTCGCCTCCGCCGGGATCTCGCAGCTCTCGAGCTGCGCGTCGACCCAGACCAGCGTCGCCGTGATCGCGACGAGCTTCTCGTCCGCGCCGGCGCTGCGACAGCGCACCTCGTACTCCATGTCGAAGCTCTTGCCGCCGAGCCGCGTCGTGCGCGCGAGCACGACGACGTCCATCCCGACCCGCCCCGGCCGTTCGTAACGCGCTGATGTCGCGGCGAGCAGGAACGGCGGGATCTCGCCCGTCACGAGGCCGAGCTTGCGGAAGTACTCGAAGCGCGCCTGCTCGACGAGCGTGAACCAGACCGCATGGTTCACGACGCCGGCGGCGTCGACGTCGACCCAGCGCAGCGGCGGCGCGCTCTCGAAGCGGAACGGTCCGCTCATGAGTACCAACGCACCATGAAGCTGTCGAAGCCGAGCGCGAAGCCGCTCGACGCGGGGTTCTTGCCGGTCGAGCGCAGCTCGAGGACGTGCTCGCCCTGCTTCAGGCGGATCCGCCCGAGCACCACCTCGCGGCTGGTCCCGTAGGGCGAGTAGAGGTCGATGGGCGGGCCGAACAGCTCGCCGTCGACCACCGCCTGGAAGACGCCGCCGTCGGCCGCCATGGTGAAGCGCGCGTAGAGGTCGAAGTCGTGGATGGTCGGCGCGACGAACGGCATGAAGAGGCGCGCGTGGTCGCGGTCGGGCGCGGTGAACTGCACCTGCGCGCCGTAGGCCCAGAAGGCGCCTATCTGCCGGACCGGCTCGGGCGCGCCGTCGGGCACCGTGATGGTCCGGAAGAACGCGTTCTCCTCCGGCTCGATGCGCACCTCGTTGAACGGGAGGCGGTCGGACGGCGGCGGCAGGATCGAGAGCCCACCGTGCGGCTCCTCCTGGTACCAGAAAGCGACGCTCGAGAAGGCGTCGGGCCGGTCGGACGCGAGCTTCCACTCGTCGGCGCGCCGCACCCAGCCGGAGCGCTCGAAGCTCACCGTGAGCGCCTTCTCGAACGCGATCGGGTCCTGGAGGTGCCAGCGCACCGCCGTCGAGCGCGCGCCGGGTCCGGTCCCCTCGAAGGTCGTGACGCCGCCGAACGGCCCCGTGCCGAGGTGGTAGCCCCAGCTGTCGCCGAAGTAGTCCTCGAGCCCGCTCCCCTGCAGCGTCGGCAGGTCGGCGCCGTCGATGAAGAAGCGGTCGTCTCCCTCGCCCGGCCACCCCTCCTCGCCGCTCCAGATCGAGAGGACGGTGCCGACGTAATGGCCGCGCCCCCTCGCCTCGACCGCCTTGTGCGCGCGCGCCGACGCGCCGCGGCCGGTGGTCCGGAACTGCGCGTGGAAGGTGCGGACCTCCTTGGGGCAGGCGGCCTCGTTCCAGTCGACCGCCCACTGCAGCATGCGCACCGGCCGCTGCGAGTCGTTGCGGATCGAGAGGAGCGCCGACTCGGCGAACGGCATCGGCCACCAGCAGCTGCGCGCGCGGCCGTCGGCCGTCACGCGCACCGGCAGCGTGTCGACGTTGCCGTCGAGCGAGAAGCCGACGCCGAAGAAGTCGCCGACCGGCACCTCGACCGAGGGAGTCGTCTCCCCGTCCCACTTCGCGCGGAAGACGACGAGGCGGCCCGCGTAGGGATCATCGCTCTGGACGTTGAGCCAGAGGTGGGTGATGACGCCGGGGCCGCGCAGGTCGGCGATCGGCACCTCGGCGCCGGAGGCGAGCGGCACGAAATCGAGGTTGCCCTGCGGGTCGTTGCTCGTGCTCGTAGAGCGGTGAGCGCGGCCCGATGGCGCCTCGAAGAGGCTTCCGAGCGAGCGCCCGGAAAGACTCGAAGAAGGTGGCTTGTCCTGCGCCACCGCCGCTCCCGCCGCGCAGAGCAGCATCGCCGCGCACCCGAAGACTCTCGTCATCGCGCACACCTCCTGAGCCGGATGCTAGGATCCTGCGCTCTCGGCGCCGCGCGCCCCTTCGCGGCTCCTCCTCGAAGAAGAAGTGAGGATCTCGATGATCCGCTCGTCGCTCCCGGCCGCGGTCGCGGCCGTGTTGCTCGCGATCCCGGTCGCCTCCCACCGTGAAGAGCTGCCGGTCCTGGCCGCGAACCACGTCGGGACGTGGCGGCTCGACAGCCTGCTCGAGCAGGCGAAGGTCGAAGGGCCGGACCCCTCCGACGTCGATCCCGCCACTTTCGTCCTGAGCGACGTCCGGTTCGAGGAGGGCGTCAGCCATGCAGAAACGGTCCCGCTCTCCTTCGGCGAGGGGAAGCTCGAGCATGTCGACCAGGCGCTGCGACTCCACGCGACCGGAAAGCTCGCGGCGTTCGTCGTGCCGGTCCCGTTCACCAAGGCGAGCGAGTGGGGCATGCTCGCCGTCCACGTCCGGTCGAGCGACGCGAAGGAGATCGCCGTCATCGCCGAAGCGCACCTGAAGGAGAAGGTCGACGGGATGATGAGCGCGTTCGGGCGATTCGCCGGCGGCGGTCCTCAACAGCAGCCGCCGGCCCTCTTCCCGATCGCGGGGCTCCCGAAGCCCGCCGACAAGGCCGCGCCCGCCCCGACGCCCGCTACGGCTCCCGCTCCTGCGCCCGCGGCCGGCGGCGCCGCGCCGGCCCCCGCCCCCAGCCCCGTCGAGCCCGCGAAGGACCCCGCCGCCGCTCCACCGCCGGCGCCTACGCCCCCGCCCGGCCAGGTCGTCTTCAACGTCGGCGGCGTCAACGTCGGCGCGAACGGCGCCGTCGACTTCGACCCGCGCGCGCTGCTGAACAACAGCATCGCGAAGGTCGAGAACGACGGCGAGTGGCACACCGTGGTGCGCGCGCGCCGCGAAGCGGAGTTCGGTGGCAACTTCCTCGGCGGCCTCGCCAACTTCGGCCAGGCGCCGCGCGTCGAGGACCTGACCGCGGTCACGATCCTCGTCCTGGTCCCGCCCGAGAAGGAGAAGGAGGGCGTCACCCTCGACGTCGAGTTCGTGCACGTCCTCGACGGCAAGGTCGAGTACGCCAAGGCGACCGCCGCGACGACGACGCTCGAGCGACGCGGCATTCTCCACCAGGGCATGTACGTCAACACGACGGCCGCGGTCAGCTACGCGCTGGTCGCGCCGGAGAAGGCGCGCCTCCTCGCCGGCGTCACCTGCCTCACCGAGGCGCCGTTCGACCTCACGGTCGCGGTCACCTGCGAGGGCAAGCGGACGCAGCTGCGCGCGCTGCCGGTGAGCGACCCGGCGAAGATCGACTCGCTCGACGTCGACCTCGCGCCCTACGCCGGCAAGAAGATCACGCTCACGCTCGAGGCGGCCGACCAGGGCGACCCGGGCGTCGCGTTCCTGCTGCAGCCGATCGTCTACGGCCAGCGCAAGGAGAGTGTCCGCGACGTCCTGCTCTACTTCTGCGACACGCTGCGCGCCGACGGGCTCGGCTGCTACGGCAACCCGCGCGCGACCTCCCCCCACCTCGACCAGATCGCGAGCGAGGGGGTCCGCTTCGAGCGCAGCTTCGCGCAGGGGCCGTGGACCTACGTCTCGATGCCCTCGTCGCTCTCCTCGCTCTTCCCGATCGTCGGCGGCGTGCGCACCGGCGGCGAGCAGATCCCCGAGTCGTGCACGACGATGGCCGAGGCGTTCCGCGACGCCGGCTACTTGACCTGCGCGCTGATCCGCAACGACTTCGTCGGACGCACCACGCACACCGAGCAGGGCTTCGACTTCTTCTATTCGTCGGCCGCGGTCGGCTCGCTGTCGCCCGAGAGGAACGCGGCGCTCATGGGCCTGCTGCGCCACGTCGGCCAGAACCCCGACGCGGCGGGCGGCAACGGCGGCGGCTTCGGGTCGGGCTCGTCGCGCGACCTGTTCGCGACGGCCGAGCCGTGGCTCGCCAAGTACAAGGACATCCCCTTCTTCCTCTACCTCCACTCGGTCGAGCCGCACGGGCCGTACGACCCGCCCAAGGAGGAGCTCGCGCAGTTCGGCAGCGAGGAGGGGCGCAAGGAGTTCGACTCGGTCGACGGCGGCGGCTTCAACATGATGCCGACCGGCGGCGCGGGCGGACCGAAGCCGACGCCGCTCGCCAACGCCGACCAGTACCCCGCCGGCACCGGCGCCCGGATGTTCGCCGACCGCGGCATCGACCCGAAGAAGCACGCGAAGCTCGGCCTCGACCTCTACGACGCCGAGATCCACTACATGGACGACTACGTGGGCAAGGTCGTCGGCCGGCTGAAGGAGCTCGGCTTCTGGGACAAGATGGTCTTCTCCTTCAACGCCGACCACGGCGAGGAGTGGTTCGACCACAACAACTCGGGCCACGGCCACTCGGTCTACGCCGAGCTGAACCACGTCCCCTGGATCCTGCGCGCGCCCGGCCTCCTGCCGAAGGGCAAGGTCGTGAAGGACAACACGATGAACCTCGACCTCGCGCCGACGCTGCTCGGCCTGGTCGGGCTGAAGCCCGCCGAGTCGATGCAGGGGCGCAACCTCTTCGAGGCGCTCCTGGCCGACGAGCCGTTCGCGCCGACCATGGTCGTGACCGAGCTCTGGGGCGGCGGGATCGGCGGGAACAACCAGAACGCCGACTTCGGCACGAACATGGACGAGGACGTCCTCGGCACCTTCTCCGTGATCGAGGGGCGCTGGAAGACGATCATCCGCCGCTTCCGCAAGGTCGCGACGCCGCCCGGCGGCAACGGGCCGCGCTTCCGCGCGGGACCGGTCGCGATCGGCGCCGTCCCGCCGGACGGCAAGCCGGCGGCGAAGCCCGATCCCTCCGAGGTGGTGACCGAGTTCGAGGTCTTCGACCTCGACGCCGACCTGAAGGACGCCCATCCCGTGACCGAGCAGCGCAAGGCCGAGACGGAGCAGACGCTCAAGCGCTTCCTCGCCTGGGTCGAGCAGATGCGGGAGGTCCGCAAGCGCTACGCGAACGAGAAGTCGACCAGCGACTCCGCGCAAGAGGCGCTGCGCCGGCTCGGATACGCGAAGTAGCCGCGGAGGCGGAATGCGGGCGCGACTCGTCATCCCCGTCGCCGCGCTCGTGTTCGCCGTCGGGGGCGGCGCGCTGCGTCGTCCGCCGCCGCGCCCGCCGAAGCCGGCGGAGGGGTTCCGCTTCGCGATCCTGGGCGACCGCACCTTCGGGCCCGACAGCGGGCTGCAGATCCTCGCGCGCGCCGTGCGCGAGATGAACTCGTTCGAGCCCGACTTCGTGATGACCGTGGGCGACCTCGTCGGCGGCTACAACCGCGGCGAGGAGTGGCTCGCGCAGATGTTCCAGTACAAGCAGGTCATGTCGGGCCTGCGCATGCCGTGGTACCCGGTCGCCGGCAACCACGACGTCTATCCCGAGTCGGGGCGCAAGGGCGACCGGAGCAACGAGCGGCGCTACGTCGAGAACTTCGCCCCGCTCTGGTACTCCTTCGACCACGAGTTCGCCCACTTCATCGTGCTCTACTCCGACGAGCAGCTGAGCTTCAAGGACCCCGCCGTCGACCAGCGCATGTCGGACGAGCAGCTGCAGTGGCTCGCCGACGACCTCGCGAAGACCGACAAGACCCAGGCGTTCGTCTTCCTGCACCATCCGCGCTGGAACTACGCCGGCGAGCCGTGGAAGCCGGTGCACGAGGTGCTCGCGAAGTCGGGCAAGGTGCGCGGCGTCTTCGCCGGCCACTGGCACCGCTACCGCAGCGACGGGACGAAGGACGGCATCCGCTACTACGTGATGGCCGCGACCGGCGCGACGGTCAACAAGCTCGACCAGGCCGGCGACTTCCAGCATTGGAACTTCGTCACGGTGAAGCCCGGCGGCTTCACGATGGCGGTCGTGCCGGTCGGCCACGTCCTCGACCAGGACTTCGTCACGCGCGCCGAGAGCGAGGACTGCATCCAGCTGCTCGAAGGGGCGTGGCTCGGCGCGGCGCCCAAGATCGCGCCGCCCGAGAACGAGGGCGGGAGCGTCCGCTTCACGATCCAGGTCAGGAACCCCGTCGCGAACCGCATCGGCGTCGCGCTGCGCTGGAGCGCCTCGCAGGGCGGGCTCTCCGTCACGCCGGCGAACGTCGACGTCGAGCTCGCGCCGCAGGAGGAGCGGACGGTCGAGTGCACGCTCACGCGCGGGCCGGCGACGCCCGGGTGGCCGCTGGTCGCGCCGGCGCTCACGGCGGTCGCGCTCTACCCGCTGCACGGCGTCGCCGGGGATCCGTACGGGCCGCGCGTGCAGCAGATCGACCAGGTGCTGGCGCCCGAGCTCGAGCTCCCGCCGCCGCCGGTCGACTTCGCTGCCGACGAGGCGGCGCCGGCGGCCGACCGCGCGCTCGCGCTCGACGGCCGCAGCGCCTGCGCGCTGGTCGCGGCGGCGCCGGAGCTCGACCCCGACGGCCCCTTCACGATCGAGTGCTGGGCCTTCGTCGAGGCGACGGCGAAGCGGTGCGGACTCGTGAACCGGACCGAGACGAGCGGCTGGGGCTTCTTCGTCGACCGCGACGGCTCGACGCCGCCCAAGCTCGCTCCGTCCTGGAGCCTCTTCGTGTCGGGCGAGGGCTACGCCAACGCGAACGGCGCCGCGGGAGATTTGCCGGTTCGCGAATGGTCCCACCTCGCCGCGACGTGGGACGGGAGCGACGCGCGCCTCTTCGTCGGCGGCAGGCTCGTCACGGCCGTCCGCCATCCGGGGAAGCTGCGCGGCAACAAGCTGCCGCTCGTGCTCGGCGGCGACGTCGATTCGAACGGGCGCGCGACCAGCTTCGCGGCCGGTGCGCTCGACGAGGTGCGCCTGTCGAAGGGGGTCCGCTACGCCGGAGAGCCGTTCGCGCCGGCGCGGCGATTCGCGAGCGATCCCGACACGCTGATGCTGCTCCACTTCGACCGGATCGCCGGCGACCGCACCCCCGACGTTTCGGGGCACGGCCACCACGCGCAATTGCGCGGAGCGGCGTATCTTCGGGCGGCCGCCGAGGTGAAGTGAGCGACGAGACGGGCGAGCGACGGCGACGGAGCGAGCCATGGGCGACCTGCGCGACGCGTTCAAGAAGGCCGGTCTCATCGACGACAAGACCGACCGCCGCCTCAAGCACGAGGAGCGAGTGCAGAGGAAGGAGCTCGGCCACGAGGGTCTCGAAGAGCAGAAGCGCCGTGACGACGCCGAGCGCGCTGCGCGCGACGAGCAGAAGAAGCACGACATCAAGGCCGCGCAGCAGAAGCTCGACCACGAGCGCCAGCGTTCCGAGCGCTGGAAGAAGCTCGTCGCCGACCTCGAGCGCGAGGCGCTGCGCGGCATCTCCGGTCCGCGCCGCTTCCACTACCACGACGCCGAGGACTATCTCCCCTACCTCCAGGTCGACGACGACACCGGCCGCAAGCTCGAGGCGGGCGAGCTCGCCATCGCGAAGCACCCCGAGACGAAGGAGGCGCTGATCATCCCGCGGGCGGTCGCGCTGGAGCTCGCGAAGGCGGAGCCGGGGTTGGTGGTGCACCTGGCGGGCGGGTGATCGATCATGAAACGCCGTGGTTCGTCGATGGCGGTGCGGGCGCTGGTGCTCTCGTCACTCGTCGCACTGCCGCCTTCCTGCGGACGTGATTCGACGCCTCGCAACGACGCGCCCGTGAACGATCCGGCCGCGCATCCGCAGGCCGAGCCGGTGCGGACGGAGTTCGGCTCGACGCCCGGAGGCGAACACCCCGGTCCGGCCTGCATCGACAACGGGGACGGAACGACCGTGCGGACGAAGCCGGCGACCGGTCCGCAGCCCGTTCCGCGCGACCACTGAGGGCGGACGGGGCTGAACGATTCGGCGGCGCGGCGGCGTTCACTCGTCGCGGCGTCACCCGAAGAGGCGGCGCGGGGCGACGAGGAGGACGTTCTGATGAACGCACGGAGAATTCAATTCTCGCGGCAGTTCGCATGCGTCGTCGCCGCAGTCGTCGGCGTCGGCGCGATCTCCGCGGGACAGACCCCGGACTGCAAGAACCTCCCGCCGCGCGAGCAGAGTCCGGACGAGATCGTCGCCAAGGCGTGGCTCTCTTCGAACGCGCCCCTCTCCGTCGACGTCGCGCTCACCCGCTCCGAGCCGGGCAGGGTGACCGAGACGCTCGCCGAAGGGCGCGTCGAGATCGCGCCCGACGGGACGCTCCACTACCACGTCGGGCGGACGATCCGAAAGCACGCGCCGGGCGAGCCGTCTGGCGCGCCGGGGCGGCTGCTGAAACCGGACGTCGAGTTCTGGGTGCGAGGTCCCGTGGTCGTGCTCGTCGATCCGGCGCGCGGCGCCACGCGGTGGAAGCTCGACGACGTCGCGCCGAAGGTCGACGACAAGACGGACCCGGCGAAGGCCCGCGGGCCGGGCGCGGAGCTCCTGGCCGCGCTCGGCGGCGACGAGGAGCTCGCGCGGGAGCGCGCCGAGCTCATGCGCTGGACGGCGAGTCTCGGCGACCCACGCCGGTGCAGGTCCGCCGACGAGGACATCGACCTCACGTCGTTCTCGGGATCGAGCTCGCCGATCGTGACGACGAACCTGCCGATCCCGAAGAAGCGGGTGGCCCAAGTCCTCCCCGTGGTTTCCATCTCGGTCGCGTGCGTCGCATTCCAGTGGACGGAGCAGCGGGGCGTCTGTACCGCGAAGCTGTGCCTGCACACGACCGCGAGCCGGAAGCTGCCGGAGCAGGAGAACTACTTCGACCTGGTCATCAATTACGAGAAGCCCTCCGATCAGGAGCTCCCGCCGCCGCCGGCCGAAGTGCAGGCTCTCCTGACGCCCGAACCGGCCGGCAAGTAGGCGCCGGCGCGTTCGGGAATTCGGAGCGGCCATGGTCTTCCGATCCGGCGTCGCTCATGCGCAAGCTCGGCGAACCGAAGGCGAAGTGAGGCGGTTCGAGCCGCGTATGGAGATCTTCCTGACCACCATCGAGATCCGACCATGAAGAAGACGCGCCCGGACACCGACCTCGACGACATGAAGTCGGAATACGACTTCTCCAAGGGCGTGCGTGGCAAGTACGCCAAGCGATACGCAGAAGGGACGAATGCCGTCCTCATCGATCCCGATCTCGTGAAGGCGTTCCCGACCTCCGAATCGGTCAACAAGGCACTGCGGTCGATCGTCGCCGCGCGCCGCCGCCGCCAGCGGAAGGCCTCCTAGGTCAAACGCTTGCCTCGAGCGTGGCGGGAGAGCGCGCGTCAGAACCCCTTGTTCCCGAGCGCGGCGATCTCCTTGTCGGTGAGCGGGCGGTCGTAGACGACGAAGCCGTCCATCAGCGCGGCGAAGTTCTGGTAGTTGCGCTCGGCCGACCACGGCCCGTTCCCGAAGGTCTGGATCGGGTCGGCGATCAAGGCGTTCGCTGTGCCCTTGAGCACGCCGTCGACCCAGAACGTCGTCTTCTCCTGCGCGGCCCGGATGGCCAGCGTGTGCCAGCCGGCGAGGTCCTTCAGCTGCGCTCCCGAGCCGATGAACCCGTCGCGGAAGACTCCGATCTCGCCCGAGCGATTCACGATCGCGTGGGACCGCCCCACCCCCGCGACGAGCAGCGACGACCACTCGTGCTGGCCCGTGTCGACCGGGAACTTCGCTCGAACGATCGCCGTCCACGCCGGACCGACGGCGATGCTGAGCGGCGCAAGGACCGACGCGGGCTTGCGGAAGTCGAGGACGGGCTCGCCGTCGTCCACCGACCACGCCGCGTCGCCGAACGGCGTCGTCACCTTCGACACCGCGTCGAGGACCACTTTTCCGACGCGCTCGTTGAATCCGAAGTAGGCGACCAGCCCCTCGCGCGAGAGATCGACGCGGATGCGCGCGCCGCTCACGAGCGACAGGAACTCGGCGAGCGGGTCGGAGACCCCGTCGCGCTCGAGCCGGTCGACCACGGCGCTCGCCTGCTTGCGCTCCTCCTGCAGCGACGCCATGCGGACGGGATCGCCGTTCAACTTCGCGCTCTCGATGGCGCGGTCGTAGGAGTCGACCAGGCGGCGGCCCGCCTTGACCAGGCGCGTGGCGCACGCGGTCGTCGCGAGCTGCGATTCGGTCTGGTAGGCGCGCTGCGCCTCGTGCAGCGCGTCGAGCCAGAGCGCGCCGCCGCGACGACGTCGCTCGTTCGATCTCATATCAAAGCCGCGCAGCGGATGACGAAGTGCTGCGAGGACTCAGCGGCGACTCGCGGTCGTCCAGAATTGTCGAGGCGTCTGGACCGGGATCGGCGAACGCTTGTCCAGGATCAGCAGATCGTCATCGCAGGTGACGATCACGTCGGCTCGCCCGGCCACGGCGCTCGCGATGATCCAGGCGTCGTCGGGATCGCGGATGTCGATCTCATGCGGCTTGGCGGGCTTCGGGATCGTCTCGTATTCGCGCAGGAACGTCTCGACGTCGTGAAGCACCTGCTTCGGCAACCGGATCCGATCCCGAAGGACGCGGAGCAGCTCGGTCACGACGACCTCGCCCCGGACGAGCTCGTGCTCGGCGAGGACATGTCGAAAGAGGTCTGCGCAGAGTCCTCTCGTCGCGAAGGCGCTGACCAGGACGTTGGTGTCCAGGAAGACCCTCAAGAGACGTCCCGGATCACGTCCTCGTCGGTCAGGTACCCACGTGCCTCGGCGAAGGGCAGGACCTTGCGGCGAACGTCCTCGAATTGGAACAGGGCCAGCTGTCGGCGCAGGGCGTCCCGAGCGAGATCGCTTCGCGTGCGCCCCATGCGTTTGGACAAGCGTGCGAGGAGTCGCTCGAGGCTCTTGTCCAGTCGGATCGTCAGGAGGGTCTTCATGTCGGACAATGTACTACGTCGAAGAGCGAGTGCAAGAAAGGCGGGCCCGTGCCCGAGCCGAAACCGATTGCGCGGCGTCGGTCGACCCGGATCGGGACCGCCGAATTTGCCCGCCTGTCGCGCAGCTTTCGGCGCGGCCGCGGGCGCCTCCCCTACGATCGCCCGCCGATGTCGGACGCCTCGCCCATCTCTTCGCCCCGCTTCGTGCCGCGCTTCCTCCGGTGGCTCGCGATCGCCGTCGCGTGCGCGCTGCCGCTCGGGATCGCCACGTTCCGCGAGCTCGGCGCAGCGGCGCGGGGCGCCGAAGCGGCGGGGATCGTCGTGTGGGCCGTCGTCGTCGCGAGGTGCGAAGGGCGGCTCGGCGCGGGGCGCTCGGCGGCTTGGCGGCGCTCGCTCGTGGTCGGGTTCGCGGTCTGGGCGGCGGTGCAGGGCGCGGTCGCGTGCATCGCGTTCGGCGAACAGGGGGTCGTGCGGATCTTCGCGCTCTCGCTCTACTCGCTCGCGCTGGTCCCGTTCTTCCTGGTCGTGCTCCTCGCGCAGCTCGCGCTGCAGCTCGTGACGACGGTGGTCGGTCCGATCGGCATGCTCCCGTTCGAGGTCGTCGAGTTCGTCGAGTTCGTCGCGGTCTTCTTGCTGACGCTCCTCTGCGGACTCCCGAATCTGCTGGCGGGCCTGTTCGCGACGAACCTGATCGAGCTCCTGCGCGTTCCGCGGGCATCGAGGCCGCGGCAACGGTCCGGCACGACCGGGATCGAGCGATCGACTTGAACCGCGAACGGATCACCGCTGCGCGCTGGCTGAAGTGGCTCGCGATCACCGTCGCGTGCGCGCTGCCGCTCCACCTCGCCGTCATGGAGGGGGCCCTGCCTTCCGAATTCGTCGGCGAAGCGCTCGCGCTCGCGACGTGGGCGATGGGAATGGCGCTCCTCGAGGCGTTCGTCGCGCGCCGCTGTCCGGTGACGAGGGGGCGTTCGCTGACGATCGGCTTCGCGGCGTGGGCGGTCGTGCATGGGGTGCTGGCCGTCTTCGCGTTCGGAAGCGGCGGGGACGGCGGGAACACATCCAGCATCGGGAACGACTGGATCACGCCCTACGTCTGGAGCGCGATGCCCGGGCTCCTGCTCATGGACGGCCTCGGCGGATTCGGTCCGCGCGAGTCGGGGGCGCCGCTCGCCGTCTACGTCCTGACCGTGAGCTGCGGCCTGTTCGACTTCGTCGCGGGGCTGCTCGTGACCTGGCTCGTCGCTCCGTTCACCCGTCCGACCCGATCGCCTCCACCGGACACTGCGCCTTCGCCTGCTCCGCCGCCGCCTCCTCTTCGGGAGTGACGGGCTGGCGGTAGACGATGTCGTGGTCGCCGGCGCTGCTCTCCTTGAAGCTCCGCGGGGCGAGGTCGGAGCAGAGGGAGCAGAGGATGCAGGTCCGGTCCACGTACCAGCGACCGGCGACGTTGTCTTCCCAGCGTTGCGTGTTGTCGGCCATGTCTCGTAGTCGGGGGCGTTCGCCGGGGAAAAGCTCGCGTCGCGCCGATTTACTCGCGGGACGGTGGTCGGTCGAGGCCCGACCTTCCTCCGTCCGCCCCGGCAATGGTGCCGGACGAGTCGTGCCGGCCGACCGATTCGCAACTCGTCGGCCGAGCCTGAGCGGCGGCTCGACGCGTTTTCACCGTGTCTTGCCCGAATCTCCATCGGCAGCGCCGGCCGCCTTCGAAAGGTCGATCTCCACGACGCACCAGGAGAGGCCGCGCCCCCACTGGTAGCGCGCGTCGGAGAGGAAGACGTGCTCCCCGCCATCGGCCGCCGTCTCCACCCACGCCGTCGGCACGCGCACGAAGTAGCGCCACGCGGCGGCGGCGGGGAGCGACATGGCGCGCTGGACCCGGGGGTCGGAGAGGTTCGTCGGGATCTCGACCTCGTTTCGCTGCGCGATCTTCATCGAGGATCCGTCGAGCGAGACGATGCGCCAGCGGACCTCGTCGAAGATCTCGTAGCAGATCGACCAGCAGAAGGGGTTGGCCACCGCGGGCGAGCGCATGACGAAGCGCGGCGTCACGAGCTCGCCGTCCACGCGAATGGGAGGGGAGTTGCGCGCCTCTGTCATGAAGTTCGAGACCGCGGTGCGCGCGCAGACCTCGAGGCCGCCGAGGTAGAGCGCCGTCAGCAGCGCTCCGGCCACCAGCGGCGCGCTCGGCGAGCGCAGCCCCACACCCGTCGCCCGCAACAGTGTGAGCAGCGCCAGCGCGCACGGCCACGCGACCTTGAGGTGCACGGGGCTGCGCTCGCTGCGGAAGATCACGACGCTCGCCGCAGCGGCCAGCGCGAGCCACGCCGCCGTCCCGAGCCCCGTCCTGCGCCCCGAGAGCAGCGCCGCCCCGCCGAACACGAGCCAGAGCCACGGATCGACGATGAAGACGAGGTCCCCGAAGTAGCGCGTCTCGGCGAACGGAAGCCACGGCCGCACGCCGAAGTTGTTGAGCGAATCGAGCAGCGGATGCGACAGGAGCCCGACGAACGCCGGCCAGAGGTAGGCCGACCAGTTCGCCGGCGCGTTCGGGGTGTCGGGCGCGGTGAGCGGTGCCGGCCGGGCCGGATCGCCCGCCGCCGACCGCGCGCGCCACCGCTCGAACCATCGCATCACCCCTGCGAGCAGCAGCGCCTCGACCACGACGCCGAGCAGCGAGTGGGTGATCCCGCGATGGTGGATCAGGTAGGAGTCCTTGCCGCCGAAGAACGTGATCACGATGTCGGTGTCGGGGAGGTTCGCGCCGAGGAGCAGCGAGAGCGGAGCGAGCCGGTGGAGCCGCCCGAGCTTCGTCTTCGCGAGCGCCGCCCCGAACAGCGTGTGCGTGCCGTTGTCCATCAGGGGCGGGTCATCGGCGGCGTGGCGCGCGCCGTTTCTTCGGCTCGAGCAGCGCGCCGCGCGTCAGGGCGTCGTCGCCGAACTTCTTCTTCACTTCGTCGAGCACGCCGGCGACCCTGCGCCCCTTCTTCTCCTTCGGATCGGTGAAGAGCGACGGTTGCGGCGCTCCGAACTGCGACAGGCTCACGCCGACCAGCCGGATCGCCTTCTTGGTCGTGTCGGCCTTGGCGAGCAGGCGGCGCGCGACCGGCAGCAGCGCCTCGACCGTGTCGAGCGGCGCCTCGACCGTCTCCGCGCGGTGCACCGTCGCGAAGTCGGACGTGCGCAGCTTGAGCGAGACGGTCCGCCCCGCGAGCCCCGCCCGCCGCAGCCGCCAGCAGAGCTCGTCGACGATCCAGAGCAGCGCGCGCCCCACCGCCGCGCGGTCGGCGACGTCCTCGTCGAAGGTGTGCTCGTGTCCGAGCGACTTCGCGGCGCGGTCGGGCTCGACGGCGCGTGGGTCGACGCCGTTCGCGAGGTCGTGGAAGTGGCGCGCGGACGCCTCGCCGAGCGCCGCCTTCAGGTGCGCGAACGGCAGCCGCGCCACGTCGCCGATCGTGTTCGCGCCCAGTCGACGGAGCCGCTCCGCCGTCTTCGGGCCGGCGCCGAACAGCCGCTCGACGGGCAGCGGCGCGAGGAAGCTCACGACGTCGAAGGGGTGGACGACGACGAGCCCCTTCGGCTTCTGCAGGTCGGAGGCGATCTTCGCCACGAACTTGCTCGGCGCCACGCCGACCGAGGCCGACAGCCCCTCCTCGGCGGCGACCTCCTTCTGGATCTTGCGCGCGATCGTCTCGCCGTCGCCGAAGAGGCGCGCGCTGCCGGTCACGTCGAGGAACGCCTCGTCGATCGAGAGCGGCTCGACCAGGTCGGTCACGCGCCCGAGGATGGTCATGAAGCGGCGCGACACCTTCATGTAGTGGTCGTGGCGCGGGTAGATGAAGACGCCCTGCGGGCAGAGCCGGAACGCGCGCGAGACCGGCATCGCCGAATGGACGCCGAACTTGCGCGCCTCGTAGCTCGCGGCCGAGACGACCCCGCGCCCCTTCCCGCCCTTGGGGTCGGCGCCGACGATCACCGGCTTGCCGGCGAGCGACGGATCGTCGCGCACCTCGACCGACGCGTAGAACGCGTCGAGGTCGACGTGGAGGATGGTGCGGAGCGCGGGCCCGGACGACTTCATGGCGCGATCATGCACGCGCCCGCCCCGGCCCGCCAACGCGCGGCGCACGCCGCGCGTGCCTTCAATCGATCCCCATCGCCGCCAGCGCCTTGGCGAGCAGTCCGCCCACCACGATGCAGACCGGAAAGGTGAGCAGCCACGCGTAGACGATCTTCTTGCCGACGCCCCACCGCACGGTACGCAGCCCGTTCGCGGCGCCGACGCCGAGGATCGCGCCGGTGATCGAGTGCGTGGTGCTGAGCGGCACTCCGACCAGCGTGTTCGAGAGGATCGTCGCGGCGGAGGCGGCCTCGGCCGCGAAGCCCTGCCACGGCCGCAGGCTCGACAGGCGGGTCCCGAGCGTCTTGATCACGCTCCAGCCGCCGACCGCGGTGCCCAGCCCCATCAGCAGCGCACGACAGGCGCACCCAGAGCGGGATCTCGAATTCCTTGCGCGTCCCCGCCACGAGCGCGCCCGCGATGATCCCCATCGCCTTCTGCGCGTCGCCGGTCCCGTGCGCGAACGCCATCGCGCCGGCCGACACGATCTGCAGCTTCCCGAAGATCCCGTTCACCGTCGCCGGGCGCGCCCGCCGGAACGTCCACGCGACGCCGGAGAGGATCGCCATCCCGAGCAGGAAGCCGACGATCGGCGCCGTGAAGATGCCGTAGACGATCTTCCAGAGCGCGCCGGAGTTCACGTGCTCCCAGCCGGCGCTCGCGATCACGGCGCCGACCAGGGCGCCCATGAGCGAGTGGGAGCAGGAGATCGGCAGCCCCTTGAGCGTGCACCACGAGACCCACGCCGTCGCCGCCACCACCGCGGCGAGGTAGGTCGCCTGGCTCAGGAACTCCGGGTCGGCGACGTCCTTGCCGATCGTCTTCGCGACCTTGTCGCTGACGAGCGCGCCGAGGAAGTTGAGCCCGGCGCCGAGCATCAGCGCGGAGAACGGCGTGAGCACGCGCGTGCAGACCGCGGTGGCGATCGCGTTGGCCGCGTCGTTCCAGCCGTTGCTGAGGCTGAACAGCAGCGCACCCGCGATGACGAGGATCGTGACGAAGCTTAAGTGGTCCATCGTCCGGCGCGGTCAGGAGTGCCGGATCACGATCGATTCGATCACGTTCGCCACGTCCTGGCACGAGTCGGTGGCGCTCTCGAGGTCGCCGTAGACGTCCTTCCACTTGATGATCTCGATCGGGTCCTTCACCGATTCGAAGAGCATCGCGAGGGCGTGCTGTTCAATACGGTCACCTTCGGACTCTTGCTTCTGCACCTCGAGGCACTTGTTCAGCAGCTGCTGCGGCTGCTTCAGATTGCGCAGGAGCGGCATCATCTCGTGGATGAGCGTCGCGCACTTGACCAGCACCTTGCCGAGCGCCTTGGCGTCCTCGGTCGGCTTCGCGATCTTGTAGAGCACCATCCGGTTCACGGCTTCGTCGATCTCGTCCAGGACGTCGTCCAGGCGGCAGACGAGCTCGTGGATCTCCTCGCGGTCGAAGGGGGCGAGGAAGGTCCGGTTCAGCTTCTCGATCGCCTCGCGCGTCAGGTGGTCGCCCGCGTGCTCGGTGTTGTTGATCTGCTTCGCCTTGTTCGGCACGTCGGTGTAGTCGCCGAAGAGGCGGTCGAGCTGGTTCGCGCCTTCCAGGAGGTTGCCGGCGGCGCGCTCGAAGAGGTCGAAGAAGCCTTCGTCCTGCGGGAGCAGTCGGACCACGAGAGGGGCCTCCGAAAATCAACGGGGCGAGGACAGTAGGAGCCGCGTCGGCGCGAAACAAGCCGCCGATCAGCCGAGCCGCTCCCACAGCTTCGCGATCTCGGCGGCGAGCTCGGCGTGGCGGCGCTGCGCGGCGGCGAGGCGACCGGCGTCGTTGTAGAGCTTCGGATCCTCGAACTGCTTCTCGAGCGACGCGCGCTCCGCTTCGAGCCTCTCCAGCGTCTCGAGCGCCTTCTTCTCGTCGGTCGAGGTGCGCTTCGAAGCGCGCGACGCGTGCTGCGCGGCCCGCTTCTCGTCGCGGTGGCGCTCCCCTGCCCGCTTCCCGTCCTCGGGCGCGGCGGCGCGCGCCGCCGCCGTAGCCTTCGCCTTCGACTTCGGCGCATAGCCCGCGAGCGGCCGCCCCTCGCGCAAGCGCATCTCCGCGTACTGCGTGAAGTTGCCGAGGTAGCTGCGGACCTTCTGCGGCGCGTCGTTGCCGTTGACTTCGAGCACGCGCGTCGCGAGCGCGTCGATCAGGTGGCGGTCGTGCGTGACGAGGACGACGGTGCCGTCGAACCCGGCGAGCGCCTTCGCGAGCATCTCCTTGCCCTGCAGGTCGAGGTGGTTCGTCGGCTCGTCCAGCAGCAGCAGGTTGAACGGCTGCACCAGCGTCTTCGCCAGCGCGACGCGCGCCTTCTCCCCGCCCGACAGCACGCGGATCGGCTTGCCCGCCTCGTCGCCCGAGAAGAGGAAGGCGCCGAGCAGCGTGCGCACCTGCGTGTCGTTCAGCGTGCGCGGCGCGGCGCGGCGCACCTCGTCGTAGACCGTGGCCGAGAGGTCGAGCGCCTCGGCAGTGTGCTGCGCGAAGAACGACGCGGCCGCCCGGCCGTCGAGCTTGCGCGTGCCGGCGTCGATCGGCTCGGTGCCGGCGAGGATGCGCAGCAGCGTCGACTTGCCGGCGCCGTTCGGGCCGACGACGGCGACCTTCTCGCCGCGCTCGATCTCGACGTCGACGCCGGTGAAGACCGGCTCGTCGCCGAAGCTCTTCTTCATTCCCTCGAGCTTGACGACCACCTGGCCGCTGCGCGGCGCCGGCGCGAACCTGAAGCGGATCACCGCCGCCTCTTCGTCGATCACGATCCGCTCGATCTTGTCGAGCTGCTTCTCCTTGCTCCTCGCCTGCGCCGCCTTCGACGCCTTGGCGCGGAAGCGCTCGACGAACCGTTCGAGCTGCGCCACCTTCTGGTCCTGCAGCTCCTTGGCGGAGATCAACGCCGCGCGGCGGCGCTGCTTCTCGACCTCGTAGGCGCTGTAGTTCCCGGAGTAGAGGTCGAGCGCACCGTCGTGCAGCTCGACCACCTTCGTGACGGTGCGGTCGAGGAAGGCGCGGTCGTGCGAGATGACGACCAGCGTGCCGCTGAACTCGGCGAGGAACTCCTCGAGCCACGCGAGCGACGGCAGGTCGAGGTGGTTGGTCGGCTCGTCGAGGAAGAGGTGGGTCGGATCGGAGAGCAGCAGCCGCGCGAGCAGCACGCGCATGCGCCAGCCGCCGGAGAGCGTCGCGAGCGGCGCGTTCATCTGCTTCGCCGTGAGGCCCAGCCCGGCGAGCACGCGCTCCGCCTCCGACTTCATGCGGAAGCCGTCGGAGTGCGCGAAGTGGTGGTGCAGCTCGTCGAGGCGGCGCACCAGCGCGGGGAGCTGCGGGTCGTCGGGCGCGGCCGCGTCGATCTCGTGCTGCAACTCTTCTTGTTCGCGCGCGGCGTCGAGCGCCGCGTCGAACGCCCCCATCGCGCACTCGAGCGCCGTCTCGCCCTGGAGCGGCAGCGCCTCCTGCGGCAGCAGGGCGACGCGCACGTGGTGGGCGCGCTCGACCTTCCCGTCGTCGAGCTCCTGCGCCCCGAGCGCCACCCGGAAGAGGGTCGTCTTGCCGGCGCCGTTGCGGCCGACCACGGCGACCCGCTCGCCCGTGCCGAGCGACCAGTCGACGCCGTCGAGCACCCGGCGCGCGCCGAACGAGACGGTCACTTTCTCGAGCGAGAGCATCGCGCCAAGATACCGGGCCATGCACCGCACCCCGCCGCCCGCGTTCGCCGTCGCCCTGGCCGCCGTCGCCTTGCTTGCCTGGACGGGGTTGGGGCGCGCCCGCGCCGAACGCAAGGACCACGCGGCGCTGCGCGCGGCGGCGCAGGCCTTCCTCGACGCGCTGAGTGCGCCGCACAAGGCACTCGCGCAGCTCCCGTTCGAAGACCCGGGGCGCCTCGACTGGCACTTCATCCCGCGGGAACGCAAGGGGCTCCCGCTCGGCGCCATGGACGACGCGGAGAAGACGGCGGCGCAGGCGCTGCTGCACGCCGGCCTCTCGGCGCAGGGGTACCTGAAGGCGAACGGCGTGATGACGCTCGAGACGATCCTGCAGGACGGCGTGCGCGCGAGCGGCGGCGACGTGAGCTTCCGCGATCCGGGCCGCTACTTCTTCACGCTCTTCGGCGATCCGCGCGGCGAGGCGCCGTTCCTGGTGCGCGTCGAGGGGCACCACCTCGCGCTCAACTTCACGTCGGTGCCGGAGGCGGGCACCAGCCCGACGCCGCTCTTCTTCGGCGCGAACCCCGCGTGCGTGCGCAGCGGCCCGCGCGCCGGCTTCCGCCTCCTCGCCGTCGAGGAGGACGCGGCGCGCGCGCTCGCCCGTTCACTCGGCGCGGCGCAGAAGAGCAAAGCGTGGCTCGCCGAGGCCGCGCCGCCCGAAGTGCTGTTCGGGCCGGGCAAGGCGGCCGATCCGTCGGCCTTCCCCGGCATCGCGTACGGCGAGCTCGACGAGGCGCAGCAGAAGATGCTGCTGCGGCTCGTCGGCGAGTTCATGGGCGGCCTCGAGCCGGAGCTGGCCCGCAACGAGCAGCTGCGCCTCGCGAAGGCCGGCGTCGCCGAAATCCATTTCGCGTGGGCCGGCGGCCTCGAGCCGGGCCAGGGCCACTACTGGCGCGCGAGCGGTCCGACCTTCGTCCTCGAGTTCGACGACACGCAGGACGGCGCCAACCACGCCCACGCCCTCTGGCGCGACCCGCAGAACGAGTTCGCGGCGCAGTGGCTGGCGGCCCACAAGAAAGAGGAGGCGGAGTCGAAGGGGGCGGCGATCCCGCCGGGGAAATAGGTCGACCCGTGACACCACGGGTGCTGCCGGGATACTCCTCGCGCCGCCGCGCGCCCGGCGGCGATTGTCGGGCCCGATGACGAACCGCAGCGTCCCAGCGCTCCGCCTGCTCCTGCTCGCGGCCGCGACGGCCTCGGCCACCGTTGGCCCCGTCGCCGTCGGCGCCGGGTGGGCGACTTCATGCGTCCCCGACCTCGACGTCGCGATCCCGTCGGGGACGCCGCTCGACTGGAAGAGCGAGCTGCCGACGCGCTACGTGCGGCCCGAGTCGCTGCTCGCGATCACGCGCGGGTCGGACAGCGACACGGCGGCGCCGCAGCGGGCGCGGCCGACGGTGCGGTCGATCGGCGTGGTGGATCCAAGGGACGTCCTGACGCTCGACTTCGCGGGCCACCTCGGCTTCCAGCCGCTCGAGTTCCCGCGCAACACGACCGGGCTCGCGGCCGCGGAGCGGCCCTACCCGCCGCTGCCCGACGTCGACCTCTACTGGAGGACGACGGTCGCGCTGCTGCAGATGATGCTCCACCCGGCGCGCGTGCTGCGGCTCGAGCTGCTGGACCGGCTGCTGATCACGGGCGAGGGCGCGGTGCCGGGGCTCGAGGCGGCGAACTCGCTCGGCGAGCTCTCCGACGAGGTGCGCGCGATCCGGTCCGCGATCGGTCCGCTGCCGCCGCGGCCGCCCGACGCGATCGCCGCCCGCGATCCCTACGCGTCGATGATGCAGCGCCTCGTCGCCGACGAGATCTGCCTCACGCGCCCCTACACGAGCGATCTCGCCTTCGCCGAGCGTCTCGTGCTCCTGCGCGACGAGATCGTCCCGTACGTGACGCCCTACGCGACGTGCGGCCACTCCTTCGCGCGCCGTAACGCCATCGCGCTGCTCGCGTTGATCGACTCGCCGTCGAGCAGCGAGGCGCTGACGCGCGCCGTCGCCTCGGACGATCGGGTCGTCCAGGCGCGCGCGATCCACGGCCTCGCGCGGCGCCGCCAGCGGACGGCGGCGGCGGCGCTGCGCGCGGAGCTCGCGAGCACCGAGGATCCGGTCCTCGAGGCGGCGCTGATCCGCGCGCTCGGCGAGCTCGGCGACTCCGCGGCGATCCCGCTGCTGCTCACGACCGAGGGGCCGCAGCACGCGCGCGCCGACCTCTTCATCGAGCGGCTGATCGCGCTCACGCGCGTCGACGTCGCCTCGAAACGGGAGCCGGTCGAGTCGTTCCTCAAGCCGTGGCTCTCGGTCCAGAAGGACGTCGGCCTGCTGCACCTCGATGCCCACCCGGCGGCGCAGCCCGACAACCCCGACCCGCCCGACGCGCGGGCGCGCGTCGTCGAGCAGCTCGCGCGGTTGATCGCCGCGCGCCTCGACCCCGCCGACCCGGCGCGCCGCGCGGCCGCGCTCGAGCCCCTCGCGCTGCTCGCCGAGAACACCGACCGCTTCAACCGCCACCGCTGCGCGACGCTCGGCGCGGTCGCGCCGCTCGCCCGCTTCGCCTTCGTCGGCGCGCTCGGGACGCTCGGCCCGGCGGGCGTCGACCCGCTCACGCGCATCGTGAACGACGCCACCTGCGATTCCGACCTGCGCTTCGCCGCGCTCGAGGCGCTGCCGCTGCAGGAGAGGACCGCGCTCGCGGCGACGCTCGCCATGGACTCGGGCACCGGCCTCGCGCTGCGGATCGCGGCGGTCGAGCTGCTCGACGACCTGCACGACGGCCGCGCGACGCCCGCCGCCTCCGAGCTCGGCTTCGGGCCCGGCCTCGCGCTGCGCGACGCCGACCAGCCGCTCGAGCACTGGCGGCTCCTGATCGCGGTGCAGGTGCTCGGGCGGCGCGGCAAGATCGCGACCGCGGAGCTCGTCCAGCTGCTGCGCGACGTCGATCCGCGCCGCGTGCCGCACCGCGACTCGCTGCTCGAGCGCGCGACGCAGTACATCGCCGACGCGCAGGCCGCGGGCGGCAAGAAGACGGAGCTCTACCGGCTCGCGACCGAACTGCTCGCGAGCCTCACGAACGGCCGCATCATGGGCGGGCCGTCCGGGCCCGACGCCTTCGCCGACGACGTGAAGTGGCTGGTGGGTCAGGCCGAGGCGGTGCTCGAGCGGCCGAAGATCGAGGCGGTGAAGAGGTCGGCGATCCGCTCGATTTCCGAATACCTGAAGGTCTTCGTCGCACGTTGGTCGCCGGTCGGCCGCTACGCGGTCGACTCGTTCGGGCAGATCCCGCTGCTCGAGACCATCCTGATGGAGCTCGCGCGGCGCGCCGACGAGCCGTCGGTCGACGCGCTCGCGGAAGTCGTGCGCGACCGCGGCCATCCGCAGCGCGCCGCCGCCTGCCTCGCGCTCGGCGCGACCGGCAGGAAGAGCGCTGGCCCGCACCTGCTCTACACGCTGAAAGACGGCGAGCCGTTCGTGCGGCTGTGCGCCTACCTCGGACTGCGGCGCCTCACCGGTCAGAACTTCTTCGTCGACTGGCTCGCGGCGGACGACAAGGAGCTCGAGCGCGGCTTCCAGGAGTGGGGCCGATGGCTCGTGCGCGGGCGCTGAGCCTCGCCCTCCTCCTCGCCGCGTGCCACGACGACGCCCCTGGTCCTGGTGTCGAAGTCGCGCAGGCCGGCGACGCGCCCGACACGCGTCCGCCCTGGCAGCGGATCGACGTGCCGTCGCTCGCCGCCTGCGGCATCTGCCACCTCGCCGTCCACGACGAATGGGAGGCGAGCCTCCACCACCGCGCCTGGACCAACCGCAACGTCCGCGACGAGACCGGCGACTTCGCGCAGGCCGGCTGCCGGCCGTGCCACAGTCCGATGCCGGTGCTCGCAACGGGGCTCGACCACGCGCCGAAGTTCCGTGACTTCAACCAGCCCGACGGCGTCCACTGCCTCTCCTGCCACGGCCTCGCCGACGGCGTCGCCGCGGCGCGCGACCTGCCCGACGCGCCGTGCCGGCCGCGCTACACGCCGGCGTTCCTGACCGCGCAGTCGTGCTGGCCGTGCCACGAGCCGACCCACCACGCCTTCCAGGAGTACGACCGCTCCGACGCGAAAGCGCTCGGACTGCGCTGCGCCGACTGCCACATGCCGCCGGCCACGGATCGCCCCGGCCGCAGCCACGGCCCGAACGGCGGCCTGAACCCCGACTTCGTGAAGCGCGCGCTCGCCTGGTCGTGCGCGCTCGAGGGCGGCGACGTCGTCGTCACGCTGCGCAACCGGACCGGCCACCGCTTCCCCGGCGAGATCCCGTCGCGCATCTTCCAGGTGCGCGTCGACGTCGACGGCGGCGAGCCGCGCTACGTCACCTTCCGCAAGCCGGGCAAGACCGAGACGCGCCCCGACGACCGGCTCGACGTGAACGAGACGCGGACGCTGCGCTTCCCGGTCGGATCCGACGCGAAGAACATCGGCGTCTCGTTGCTCTTCAAACCGTTCCCGCTGCTGCCGGATGAGGCGGCGTTCGTGATCGGGGCGTGGAGTTCGGCGGCGAAATAGGCACCGCGGCTTGAAACTGGAGCGGACGTCGAGGACGGGGGTGAAGCGGGCGCGGGGAGCAAGGTTTCGTGCTCGAACGCGCGACGGGCGGGGGCGGGTGGCGAGGGCGGAGGGGAAAAAGGCTCGATGGACGGGACACGCTCGCCCCAACCAAAAGATGGACGGGGGGCTTGCTGCGCTCGGCGCATTCGGGCACGACTCGCAGCCGTTCCGTGGTCGACCGCCTCACGCGGCGTCCCGTCCCTCGACCTTTTTCCCCTCCGCCCTTTCATCACCGTTGCAGACCGTCGCGCGACGACAGGAGACTGCTCCCCGCGGCCCCTTCGCACGGTCCTCGCACGACGTCCTGACATCGTTGCTGCGCCACGGGAGATGTTCGGCGCGCGACTCGTCGTGAGGCGACTTCACGCGGAACAGTGAATCACGGCGAACGGTATCGGACTTCGTGCGCCTCGGGACTCGACCGCGTTTCGTCGAGTTGGGGCCGTTCGCGTGCCGAGTCGACTGGGCCCCTCATAGTCCGACATGGCTCGTGGCAGGTCGATGCTCGACCACGGTGCGTCGGCATTTGAACGCGAAAAAGGGGAGACGAGCGCCCTTTCGTTCAGGACCGTCCCGTGGTTCCAAGCGTCCGGTTTCGACCCGATGCCGATCGTGCGCGCGCCGTCGATCTCCCGTGGCGCAGCAACGATGTCAGGACGTCGTGCGAGGACCGTGCGAAGTGCCGCGGGGAGCATTTTCGTGTCGTCGCGCGACGGTCAGGAACGGTGGTCAAAGGGCGGAGGGGAAAAAGGTCGAGGGACGGGACACGCTCGCAACAATGAACGTTGACCGGTGGCTCGCTGCGTGAGGCGGTCGACCCCGGGACTGCTGCGAGTCGTGCCCGAATGCGCCGAGCGCAGCGAGCCCCCCGTTCATCGTTGGTTTGGGGCGAGCGTGTCCCGTCCATCGAGCCTTTTTCCCCTCCGCCCCTCGACCCGCTCTCGCCCGTCGCGCGTTCCAGCACGCCGCCTTGCTCCCCGCGGCCTCTTCACCCGCGTTCTCGACGTCCGCTCCAGTTACGAGCCGCGGGGACCCGACGAAGCGGCGTTCGCGCTAAGGAGGTGGAGTCCGCCGGCGAAAGAGCCGTCAGCTCCGGACCTTCGAGCAGTGGCGGTCGAACGCCGCGATGAGCGTGCGCGCGACGTCCTGCGGCATGCGCCCCTCGATTTCGCTGCGCGGGATCATCTGCGCGACCTTGCCGTCCTTCAGGATCGCGATCGCGGGCGACGACGGCGGATGGGGCTTGAAGTACTCGCGGGCGCGCGCGGTCGCCTCGGCGTCCTGGCCCGCGAAGACGGTGGTGAGCTCGTCGGGCAGCGTCGCGTGCTTCAGCGCCAGCGCAATGCCCGGGCGCGCCGCGCCGCCGGCGCAGCCGCAGACGGAGTTGACCACCACCAGCACCGTCCCGCCCTTCTTCGAGAGGGCCGCATCGACGGCGGCCGCGGTGCGCAGCTCCTTGATCCCGAGCTTGGTCAGCTCCTGGCGCAGCGGCAGGACCAGATCCTCTTCGTACATCGACATGGCGTCGCTCCTGTGCCCGAACATGATGAAGGGGGCGCGAGCATAGCGTGACCTTCGCGGGCCCGCCGCGTACGCTCGCCGGCGGCCGACGCTCGGGGTCGAGTCGAGATGGAGGACGCGCCCTTGGATCGCTTCGTCCGATGGCTCGCGGTTCCGTGGCTCGTTTCGCTCGCCCTCGTGCCGCGAGCGCGCGGCGCCGACGACCCCGTCGCGTTCGGCAAGGCGCGGCTCGACGCGGCGCTGTCGGGCGCGAGCGCGCGCGTCGAGGTCGACGTCAATGGCCAGGGCGACCGCGAGAGCTTCAAGCTCGCGACCAAGGGCAAGGGGGCCCAGGTCGTCGCGCCCGACGCGGCCGGCGCGATGTACGGGCTGCTCGAGCTCGCCGAGCGCGCGCGCCGCGACGGCGAATCCGCGCTGCGCCCCGCCGACTTCGCGGCGGCGCCGTTCCTGCGCGAGCGCGGGCTCAACCTTTTCCTCACGCTGCCCTGGAACTACGAGAAGAACGACACCGACTACGACCCGGCCGCGCTCACCGACCCGAAGCGCTGGTGGTTCGCGAACGAGGAGTTCTGGACCACGCTCTTTGACCAGATGGCGGAGAGCCGCCTCAACTGGCTCGACCTGCACGGCACGTGGGACGTGAGCGTCACCGACGCCCCCAACCTCTACGCCTATTTCGTGCAGAGCGAGCAGTTCCCCGCGGTCGGCGTCGCGCCCGACGTGAAGGCGAAGGACCTCGCGCAACTCAATCACGTCATCGAGCTCGCGCACGCGCGCGCGATCCGCGTGAGCCTGATGGCGTACGAGGCGCGCCTCACCACGCCCCACCAGCGCACCGTCCCCTACAAGAACGACGAGGCGACCTGCTACGCCTACACGCGCGAGTGCGTCGAGAAGATGATCCGCGGCGCGCCCGGCCTCGACGCCATCGGCTTCCGCATCGGGGAGAGCGGCCACGGCGGCGACTTCTTCCGCTGCTACACCGAGGCGGTCGCCAACAGCGGGCGCGACATCCCGCTGATCACGCGCAGCTGGATCACGCGCAAGGAGAAGGTCGTCCCGCTCGCGCGCGCCTCGACCGACTTCACCGTCGAGATCAAGTACAACGGCGAGCAGTGGGGCGCGCCGTGGCCGTTCGCGGGCGGCCGCGCACCGGCGTGGTACAGCTACTCGTTCGAGGACTACCTCTCCGACTCGGGCGACGCGCCGGCGTCGAAGCGCAAGTGGCCGGGCGACGCGATCCCCGCGAGCGAGGGCGGCGGGCGCTGGCCCGACGAGCCCTACAAGATCGTCTGGCAGGTGCGCGCCAACGGGACGCACCGCATCTTCCCCTTCTACGCGCCCGACTGGGTGCGCCGCTCGATCGAGCCGATGCGCATGGGCACGGCGAGCGGCGTCACGATCGAGCCGTTCGACGCCTACTACCCGAAGTCGCCGCGCTACTACGTCGCCGACGCCGCCAACGTCTCGTGCGACTGGATCCACCAGCGCGACGAGCTCTACCTGATGCAGTGGGGCCGCCTCGGCTACGACCCCAAGACGGGCGACGAGGTCTTCGCGCAGGCGATGAAGGAGCGGTTCGGAGCGGCGGCGCCGCCATTGCAGCGCGCCTGGTCCGCGGCGAGCCGCATCGTCCCGATCGCGATGATGATGCGCGCGATCGGGCCCGACCACCGCGACCACGCGCCCGAGCTCGAATGGGGCGGCTCGACGCGCGAGTTCATCGAAGGCGAAGGCCTCGACACCCACGTCTTCCGGCCGATCCGCGAGGAGATCGCGCTGCGCGCGACCGGCGGCCACGACGGCCGCGTCTCGGCGCTCGAGGTCGCGGCGGAGCTCGAGGCGCTCGCCGCGAAGATCGACAAGGAGATGCCGGCGCTCGCGAAGAGCGAGGTGCCGGCGGCGGCGAAGGGGCGCGCGTTCGAGCTGCAGCACGCGCTCGCCCAGATGGCGAGCCTCGGCCGCTACTACGCCGGCCGCTTCCGCGCCGCGTGGTGGGCCGCGCTCGCCGAGGCGGAGCCGTCGCACGCCGGCGCGCGCCGCGCGGCCGCCGACGCGATGGAGGCGGCGCGCGCCGCGTGGCAGCAGCTCTCGGAGTCCGCCGCCGCGAAGTACTACCGGCCGTTCACCGAGCGGCTGCGCATGCGCACCAACACCTTCCACTGGAGGGACCAGCTCGGGGCCGTCACGGCCGAGGCGGAATCGCTGAAGAAGGCGGCCGAAGGCGCGAAAGAGGCGGCCGCGGCCGCGCCCGAGCTCCCCCCCGCCGCCGAACTGCCGAAGCTTTCGTGGCGCGACGAGAAGGGGACGATCGTCGCGAGCGTGCCGGCGAAGGGGCTGACGAAGGCGTGGCTGCTGACCAAGCCGCTGCCGAGCTCGACGTTCTTCCACTCGCTCGCGATGGAGAAGAAGGGCGAGGCGTTCGTCGCGAGCTTCCCACGCGAGTCCTTCGGCCACATGGTCGCGGCCGAGGTCGAGACGAAGGGCGGGCTGCGGCGCATCCCCGACTGGCGGGAGGGCGCGCCGTGGCTCGTCGTTCCAAGCCAATCTCCAAGCTCGGGAGGCTCGGGAGGCTCGGGCGCAACGCCGCTGATCTACTCGAGCGAGGAAGCGCTCGCCCACCTCGACCCGGCGATGCTCTCTCCCGAGAAGCACGGCCTGCTCGTGGTCGCGCCGCGCGCCTCCAACTTCTTCCGCTCGTTCGACGCGGCGACGCAGCGCAAGCTCCTCGACGCCGTCGCGCGTGGCATGACGCTGCTCGTGCTGCAACAGGACTACACGTCAGGCCGCTACCCGCTCTCCTGGCTGCCGCAGCCGCCGCGCGTGGAGAACCGCCGCTCCGACGTCGCCGACCCGGGCGGCGCGCTCGGCCTCGAGGTGATCCGCGCGCAGGACGTCGTCTGGCAGCGCTTCGTCGCGACGCCCGACTGGAAGGTCGAGGGCGACGGCACCGTCGCCCACCAGAAGGTCGGGCGCGGCGAGCTCTGGATGGTGAACGCGCGCCTGATCCAGGATCTCCACGTGCCCGGCTGCGCGCGCGCGCTGCTGAAGCTCCTGAAGAGCCGCGGTGTCGACAAGCCGGTGGTGCTGATCGATCCGGGCAGCGAGGGCGGCCGCTACGCGACGGCCGTGCTCCCCGACTTCATGAACGCCCACGACGTGCCGTTCCTCGTGCTCGGCGAGCTAGTCGCGCGCGAGCAGGGGGCGAAGGCGGCGGCGGTCGTGCCGGGCCGGCCGTGGGACGACTTCGTGCTCGGCGGGCGCGGGCCGCAGCTGGTCAAGGCGTTCGGCGCAGCGCAGGCGAAGCAGCAGGCGGCGAAGCCGACGGCGAAGTCGCGGGAGGAGTTCGAGGCGGGCCGCGCGGCCGCGCGCACGCAGGTGCTCCGCTCGCTCGGCCTCGACCCGATGCCGGAGCGCACGCCGCTGAACGCGAAGGTCGTCGGAACGCTCGAGCGCGACGGCTACCGCATCGAGAAGGTCGTCTACGAGAGCCGCCCCGACTTCTTCGTCACCGCCCACCTCTACGTCCCGACCGGCGCGTCGCTCGGCGGCGCGAAGGAGGGCGCGAAGCTGCCGGTGATCGTCAATCCGCACGGCCACTGGACGCACAAGAAGAGCGAGCCGGTCGTCCAGCAGCGGATGATCCAGCAGGCGCTGCACGGCTACCTCGCGCTGATCGTCGACTCGCCCGGGTACAGCTTCGAGGAAGACGCGCTGATCGAGCGGCGCGAGGCGGGCTCGCACTTCGACTTCCGCTACGTCCTCGCGTCGGACAACACGACCGGCTTCTACATCTGGGACCTGATGCGCGGGCTCGACTGGCTCGCGACGCGGCCCGAAGCGGACCTGGCGCACGTCGGGGTCACCGGCGCGTCGGGCGGCGGGCTCGCGACGCTGTGGGCCTTCGCCGCGGACGAGCGGTACGGCGCGGCGGTGCCGGTCTGCTTCGCGACGAGCCTCGAAGTCATGCCCGACAACGGCTGCCCGTGCAACCACGTGCCCGGCACGCTGCGCCTCGGCGACCGCGCCGACGCGCTCGCGGTGCGTGCGCCCGCTCCGGTCCTCGTGATCGGCGCCGACAACGACCGCGAGTTCCCGCCGGAGGGGACGAAGAAGACGGGCGAGAAGCTCGCCGCGATCTGGGATCTCTTCGGCGCGAAGGAGCAGGCGCGCTACCGCATCTTCCACTCGGGCCACGACTACAACCTCGAGATGGTCGCGGCGGCGCTCGGCTTCTTCGACCAGGCGCTGCGCGGCGTGGGCGACGGCTCGCCCGTGAAGCTGACCGAGCGGCCGACGGAGCCGCAGGACTCGCGCGAAATGCTCTGCTTGCCCGAACCGCCGAAGACCTGGAAGCCGATGAAGGACTTCGCGATGGCGCGCCTCGCCGCGGCCGCAGGCAAGGGCGACGCGGCGGCGTACGTCGCGCTGAACGGCGGCGTGCCGGAGGCGTCGGCCGCCCCGCTCGTCGCACGCGACGAGCGGGGCGCAGAAGTCGCGCTCCCCAAGACGCCGGCCGAGGTCGGCAAGGTCGGGCCCGCGCGCGCGTGGGTCACCTTCGAGAGCGCGAAGGGGCTCCCGATCCCGGGCCTGCTCTGGCTGCCGGTCAAGGCGCCGCGCGGCGGCGTCGTGTTGCTGCACGAGAACGGCAAGACGGCCGCGGAGAAGCGCCTCCAGGTGCAGAAGCTCGTCGACGGGGGCTTCGCCTGCCTCGCGATCGATCCCCGGGGATTCGGCGAGCTCTCGCAGCTCGACCTGCGCCTGCAGATCTACGCCAACCAGTCGCCCGCCTTCGCGGCGGCGCTCGACGTGGCGCGCGCGTGCGAGCTGCTGGCGCCGATCGCGGGGCGCGTCGGCGTCGTCGCCGAGGGGCCGGCCGCGTCGCTCGCGGCGTTCGACGCCGCGCTGATCCAGCCGAAGCTCGCCTTCGCGGTCGGGCGCGAATCGCTGCGGGAGTTCGCCGACGCCTTCGACGAGAGCGTGTCGCTCATGGCGCTGCAGCCGATGGCCGACCATGCGCCGAAGCTCTCGGCGTTGCGCGCGAAGCTCGAGCTGCCGTCGGAGTGGACGTTCCGCGGCGACCCGGAGAAGGACCTGTTCGCGACGGTGCTGCGGCTCCTCGAGCGGCAGTGACGCGCGCGGCGCCCTACTGCGAGCCGCGCTTCACTTCGCGCGGCGCAACACGAGCGGCTGGAAAGGCTCGTTGAGGATGAACTCGCTCCAGCTCCCGTGCTCGAGCGACTCCGGCGGGTAGGGTCCCTCCCCCGTCGCGTCGACGTAGCAGGTGAGCCCGCTGCCGAGGTGCAGCACGAGCTCGCCCGCCGCCGGCGGCTCGGTCCGCTCGACGAGCCCCGCCCAGATGCGCTCGGTCGACCTCTCGATCGGGATCTCGGGCGCGCCGCTCGCCGCGTGCAGCCGGCACGAGTAGTGGCCCGGAGCGTCGGCCAGGCGCGACGCCTCCGCCCGCGCGCTGAGCACGACGACGACCTCGTCCCCGACCTTCAGCGCATCGGCACCGAGCACGTCGGCCGTCGAAGTCGCCGGCAGCGCGACGGGGAAATCGCAGAAGCTCCAGTACCGGTCGGGCCGGAACTCCGCGTGGCGCATGCGCAACATCGCGAAGCGCGCGCCGCCGGGCGCGTCGCCCGGAGCGATCATCGCGACACGGGCGCGTACCAGGTCGCCGGAACGGGTCTCGATCGGGGCCATCGCGCGATTATCCCGACTTGC
>Ga0137432_1000026_pt1 | contig 138076 bp, 104 predicted proteins | sample EasRivERMZT820_2_FD_102337 | JGI IMG/M metagenome (GOLD analysis project Ga0137432, IMG submission 102337) | Soil microbial communities from meander-bound floodplain in the East River, Colorado, USA - East River MetaG ERMZT820_2 | ecosystem: Environmental > Terrestrial > Soil > Floodplain ... | reverse complement strand
CGCTTCCGAAACTCTCGTCGCAGCTTGGACTTCCTCGGACTCTTTCGAGCGGCGCGGGCCCAGCCGCGCCAGTCGTCGATCGAGTGCCCCTCGCACGCATCGAGGTACCCAAGATAGTCCTCGAACAGCCGAAGCCGCTGAACGATGAGTCGAGCGGTCGCGGACAGTTCCAAGCATTCCCCTCCGGTGCAGCGTTGCCGGCTAACCGACTTGCAGCGCTGCGCTCATCGCCTTTGCTTCATCCATCGACGAGTAGAGCTGCGTCGTCCGGATGTCGGCGTGCCCAAGGTAGCAGCGCGCGGCCTCGAGACCGAACTCCCGCCGGATGCGCTCCGCGGCGTTGTGGCGAAGCCGGGCGGGAGCCCACGCCTCCACGCCGGCCTTCTTGCACGCACGGGCGATAGCTCGACGGTACGACTCGACGCAATAGACCTCGCCGGGCGCCCGCACGCGCTCGTCGGCCCTCGTCGCGCGCAGCTCGCCGCGCACCACCTGGCTCGGCTGCACGCGCGTCCGACGCTGCGCGCGCTGGCGACGACGACGGAGCTTCTCGCCGGCCTCCGGACTGAAGATCGGCGCCTGCGGGTCGAGCTTCAGCCAGGGCACCAGGATCGCCTGCGACTTTGGGCCGAGGCAGACGATCCGCGCTCGGCCGAAGTGCTGCGTCTTGTGGCGCCACGGCGTGTACCGCCACACCTTGCCGGTCCGGTCGACGTCGCAGGTCCGCATCATCCGCACCTCGCCGACGCGCATCCCGGTCAGGTACTGCAGCTCGACCATCGCGCGCACCATCGCCGGCAGGTGCGGCAGCACGGCCTCGTAGTCCTTCTCGGGCACAGGTTTGACGGCCTCGGGCTCCGGGGCCGCGGTCCGGTAGCGCCGCAGCCCGTCGACCGCCTGCAGCCCGTGGTAGGTGCTCGCCGGCACGAGTTCCTCGCCGGTCGCCCACTTGAACAGCCGCTTCACGCGCTGGACGTTGTGATTGACGCTGGACCGGCACCACGCACGCGCGACCATCGCGGCCTGGACGTCCTTCAGCCGCTTCGGGCTGAACTGCTCCGCCGGCAGCATCCCGTAGAGCTCGAGCAGGACGCCGAACGCGCGCACGAAGTTGTCGAGCTCGCCGGTCTGCTCGCCATCGGGCCCGACGAAGTAGGTCGCGTGCGCTTCGAGAAACTTCGCCGCGACGTCGGCCACGCGCACCGCACCCGGCTCCACCTCGACGCGCGCCGCGCCTTCTGGAAGGCAGCGCTGCGGCAGCCATCGCGCCAGCAGCGCCTCGTAGCGACGCTGCGCCTCGACGCGGTCCTTGCCGAGGTAGTGACTCCGGCCGTCGAGGACGACGCGCCAGTGGCCGCTCGGACGATGCAGGTTCAGCCGCGGGATGCGCGAGGAGCGCGGTCGGACGACCGGCTGCGCGACGTCGGCGGGGGACATGTGCGACGAGCCTTTCTTGGTACGGCGTACCAAAAACGGTCCACGTCGCACTGCTTCGTCGCCGAAGCAGGTTGCCGCATGTCGCGGCTCGGTCAGGTCTTGTGATGGTGGGCGATACTGGATTCGAACCAGTGACCCCCAGCTTGTCGAGCTGGTGCTCTAGCCAGCTGAGCTAATCGCCCGGTACTGCGACTTCGCGAGACTCGACGCTCTCGCCGTGCTGGTACGGCGTGAGAAGCGGAACCTTATAGGAGCCGTTCGGCGGGAGGATCAAGCGGCGTTTCCGCGGAGCGCGCCGCCAAGTTGTAATCGGTCGCGGTGCACGGACAATGCCCCGGCCCCGGCTCCGCGAATCGGGATCGAGGCGCGCGCGCCTCCCGGTCGATGGGGGAAGGAGGAGACCGGACGGATGACCTCGCCGCTGCACAAGGAAGTGCTGACGACGGGGGAGGTGGCACGGCTCTGCCACGTGACGATCCGCACCGCGATCAAGTGGTTCGAGAAGGGCCACTTGAAGGGCTACAAGATCCCGGGCTCGCGCGACCGGCGCTTCGCGCGCGCCGACGTGCTGCAGTTCATGAAGGAGCACGGGATCCCGCTCGCCGAGCGCGACTCCGAGCCCTCCTCGCGCCGCCGCATCCTGATCGTCGACGACGAGGAGGCGGTGGTGTCGATCCTCGAGGAGTACCTGCGCCAGATGGGCCAGTTCGACTGGCAGGTGGCGCGCAATGGGTACGAGGCGGGGCTCAAGACGCGGTCGTTCCGGCCGCACCTGCTGCTCACCGACTACAACCTCGGCGACATCACGGGCGGGCAGGTCGCGGAGAGCATCCGCGCCGACGCCGAGCTCGCCGACATGAAGATCGTCGTCTTCTCGGGCTTCGTCTCGGAGGCCGAGGCGCTGCAGCTCAAGGCGCGCGGCGTCGACGAGTTCCTGCGCAAGCCCTTCTCGTACGAAGACGTCCGCGACGCGATCTTCAAGCTGCTGAAGATCGGCGCCTGACCCCTACGTCCCGGGGATTCCGCCGGGGATCAGGGAGTCAGGGCCGCCGCGGCGCGCCAACGGTTGACGACGCGCTGGAGCGACTGGCCGGGGCACTCGGTCGGGCCCGGCCGGATCTCCTTGTGGGTGAAGACGTGGCCGCGGTCGACGCGGTAGCGCATGCAGAGCGAGGTGAGCAGATCGCCGAGCGCCTGCTTCTGCGCGCCCGACGGCTGCTCGACGTCGAAGTCGCCGATCAGCGCGATGCCGATGTTGCCGATGTTCAGGTCGGGCGTGCCGGCGTGCGCGCCCTGCCACTGCAGCGGGCGGCCCTCCCAGATGCGGCCGGCCGGATCGATCAGGAAGTGGTAGCCGATGTCGGCCCAGCCCTTGTCGTCCTGGTGCTCGATCTGGAACTTGTGGATCGCGTCGGCGGCGGTGCGCGGAGTGTTGTCGGGGAGGCGCGTCGCGGTGTGGTGCACCGTGATGCGCGTGATCGACGTCATGCGGTCGAGGTTCGAGTGCATGCGGCGCGCGCCCCACGCGGAGCGCGGCAGGACGTTCGGGAGCGCGACGCTGCTCGGCGCCGCGGGCGCGGCGGCGGGGGAGGGCGCGGCCGCGGGAGACGACGCGCTCGCCGCGGAGCTCGCCGGCAGCAGCATCGAGCGCAGCTCGACGAGGCGCGGGTTGCCTCGGTCGGCGATCTGGTTGTGGTACCACTTCGCGCGCCGCGTGTCGCCGATGCTCTCCGCGAGCAGAGAGAGGCGCATCGCGACGAGGTCGCGGTCGGTCCCGAGCGCGCGCGACATCGCCTCCTCGTAGTGCGCGCGCGCCTCGTCGTTCCGCTTGCAGACCAGCGCAATGTCGCCCTTCGCGGCCGCGAGCCGGAACTCGAGCGCGCGCCGCTTCGAGCCGTCGACGGGAAGCGAGGGGATCACCCGCTCGGCCTTCTGCACGTCGATCTCGGCGACGCTGGCGCGGCCGTCGAGCAGCCACGCGTCGGCGGCGTCGAACAGGCAGCGCGCCTGGAACGCGGGGTCGCCGTCGTCGCCCGCGAGCCGCGCCGACTCCTCGTACTGGCGCGCGGCCGTCGCATGGAGACCCTGGCCGCGCCACTCGTCGGCGCGGTCGCGTCCGGCGGTCGCCGCGTCGCTCTTCTCGAACTCGGGAGTCGAGCTGCAGCCGGTGCCGAGCACGAGTCCCGTCAGCGCGCCGAAAACGAAGACGCTTCGACCGAGCGACGCGACTGCTCGTGTCCGCATCATGACCCCCTCCCGAAAGACCCGCGCGCCGCCGGTTTCCGCCTCCGCCGTCGCGCAACTGCCCGCCTTCCGCCAGGAAGCGAGCCGCCGGAAAGCTACCCGGGCGCTCCGGGGGATCAAGCGCGCGCTCAAGCGGCGCGAGCGGGCGGTCGATCGCAGTTCGTGCCACGCCGATCGGTGGGGGCGTCGAGGAGCGGACGATGGGTGCGCCGTGCGTGCTGCTGGTCGACGGCGAACCGCTGCGGCTGCGGTCGCTCGCGAGCGCGCTCGCCGGCGACGGATTCGAGGTCCTGGAGAGCGCAGACGGCGGCGAGGCGGCCGAGCTCTGCCGCCGCCGGCACCCCGAGGTCGTCGTGCTCGACGGCGCGACCTTGCGGCGCGACGGGGGACGCGCTCTCGAGGAGTGGCGCAAGGGCGGAGCGCCGCGCGCGGCGACCTGCATGATCTTCCTGACCGGCCGCTCCGAACCCGACGACCGCCGCCTCGGCGACGAGCTCGGGGCCACCGACTACCTGGCGCGGCCGTTCGCGCCCACGCTCCTCGCGCGCCGCGCTCGGGAGCTCCTGACCGCCGACGCCGGCCGCGGGGCCCCTCCCCAGCGCGAGCCTTGAAAGTCCGCCGCCGCGCTTGAGAATCGCCGCCCCCCGGAGCACGGAGGCGCGGCAGAGGCCGGCGCCTCCGGGACCGGGCCCGTCCGCGGCGCCTCAGGATCCGCAAGACATGCCATCGCGTCCCCTCGTGCTCGCGCGCCGGATGGAGCGGCTCGGCACCGAAACGGCCTTCGAGGTCCTCGCGCGGGCGCGGGAGCTCGAGCGGCAGGGCCGGTCGATCGTCCACCTCGAGATCGGCGAGCCCGACTTCGACACCCCCAAGCACATCGTCGACGCGGCGGTCGAGGCGCTGCGCAGCGGCAAGACGCACTACGGGCCGTCGACCGGCCTGCCCGAGCTGCGCGAGGCGATCGCCGCCGACTTCACGAAGCGGCGCGGGACCCCGATCGCGGCCGACAACGTCACCGTGCTGGCGGGCGGCAAGCCGGCGATCTTCTTCCCGCTGCTCGCCCTGCTCGACGAGGGCGACGAGGCGATCTACCCCAACCCGGGCTTCCCTATCTACGAGTCGATGATCGAGTTCTCGGGCGCCAAGGCGGTCCCGCTGCCGCTGCGCGAGGCGAACCAGTTCCGGACCGACGTCGACGAGCTCAAGCGGCTGATCACGCCGAAGACGAAGATCGTGATCGTCAATTCGCCGCACAACCCCTGCGGCTCGGTGCTGCCGCCCGACGACGTGAGGCGCATCGCCGAGCTCTGCGCCGAGCGCGGCATCTGGCTGTTCAGCGACGAGATCTATTGCCGCATCATGTACGAGGAGAAGCACGCGACGCCGCTGCAGTGGGGCGACCGCGACCGGATCATCGTGCTGGACGGCTTCTCGAAGACGTTCGCGATGACGGGGTGGCGGCTCGGCTACTCGATCGCGCCCGCCGAACTCGCGACGCGCATCGCGCGCCTCCAGACCAACTGCAACAGCTGCCCGGCGACGTTCTCCCAGATCGCGGCCGTCTCGGCGCTGAACGGCCCGCAGGAACCGGTCGACGCGATGGTCAGGGAGTTCAAGCAGCGGCGCGACGTGGTCGTGAAGGGCCTGAACTCGATCCCCGGCATGTCGTGCATCACGCCGCAGGGCGCCTTCTACGCCTTCGCCAACATCCAGAAGACCGGCATGGGGTCGCGCGACCTGCAGCGCGCGCTGCTCGAGGAGGCGGGGGTCGGCACGCTGTCGGGCACCGCCTTCGGCAAGCACGGCGAGGGTTTCATCCGGCTGAGCTACGCCAATTCCATCGCGAACCTCGAAGAGGCGCTGCGTCGCATGAAGGCGTGGATCGGCGCGCGCAAGCCGGTCCCGACGTGAGCGCGGGCGCGACCGCCGGCCGGCCGTCGGACTTCCGCAGCGACACCGTCACGCGGCCGTGCGCCGACATGCGGCGCGCGATGGCGCAGGCCGAGGTCGGCGACGACGTGCTCGGCGACGACCCGACCGTCAACCGCCTGCAGGAGCGCGTCGCCGCGCTCTTCCGCCGCGAGGCGGCGCTCTTCGTGCCGTCGGGCACGATGGGCAACCAGATCTGCGTCAAGGTCCTCACGCAGCCCGGCGAGGAGATCCTCTGCGAGGAGCGCTCGCACGTCTTCGTGAACGAGGCGGGCGGGCTCGGGCTGATCTCGGGCGTGCAGGTGCGGACGCTGCCGGGCGCGGCCGGCGTGCCGTCGCTCGCGGCGCTCGAGCAGGGGATCCGCGACGCCGACGTCCACCATCCGCGCACCTCGCTGATCGTGCTCGAGAACACGCACAACTACGCGGGCGGGCGCGTGGTCCCGCTCGCGACGATGCAGGCGGTGCGCGCGCTCGCGGAGCGGCGCGGGCTCAAGGTCCACCTCGACGGCGCGCGGCTGTTCAACGCCAGCGTCGCGTCGCGGACGCCGGTTTCGAGCTACGCCGAGCAGGTCGACCTGCTGACGTTCTGCTTCTCGAAAGGGCTCGGCTGTCCGGCCGGCTCGATGATCGTGGGCTCGCGCGAGGCGATCGGACGGGCGCGGCGCGTCCGCAAGGCGCTCGGCGGCGGGATGCGGCAGGTCGGGATCCTCGCGGCCGCGGGGGAGTTCGCGCTCGACCACCTCGTCGAGCGGCTCGCCGACGACCATGCGCGGGCGAAGCGGCTGGCCCAGGCGTGCGCGGCGCTGCCCGGCTGCCGGATCGACGCGGCGACCGTCGAGACCAACGTGCTCTTCGTCGAGCGGCCGCAGGGCGACGCGCCCGCGCTCGAGAAGCGGCTGCACGAGCAGGACGTGTGGGCGCAGGCGCTCGCGCCCGACCGGCTGCGTTTCGTCACCCACCGCGACGTCGGCGACCCCGACGTCGAGCGCGCGATCGCGGCCATGGAGCGCGCGACGAGAGCGCTCGCCGCTTCCGCCCGCAACTGAAACGGAGCCCGATCGCATGTCTTCCGGCAAGCCCTCCGCCGCATCCGTCTTCAAGGCGTACGACGTGCGCGGCGTCTACCCGACCGAGATCGACGAGAAGCTCGCATGGCGGATCGGCGCCGCGCTCGTGAAGCTGCTGAAGGCGAAGCGGCTCGTGGTCGGTCGCGACATGCGCAAGAGCGCGCCGTCGATCCAGAAGGCGGTGATCGACGGCGTCACGGCGCACGGCTGCGACGTGGTCGACATCGGGCTCGTCTCGACGCCGATGGCCTACTTCGGGATCGGCAGCCTCGCCTCCGACGGCGGGCTGACCACGACGGCGTCGCACAATCCGCCGCAGTACATCGGCGCGAAGTTCTGTCGCGCGGGCGCCGTCCCGATGTCGAAGGACACCGGCATCGGCGAGCTCGAGACGATGGTGCGCGACGAGCTGAAGCCGGCCGCCGGCGTGAAGCGCGGCTCCGTGCGGACGACCGACATCGCGGCGGACTACCGGACGCACATGCAGCGTTTCATGGAGGAGTGGCGGCCTCTCAAGGCGGTGATCGACACGGCCAACGGGATGGGCGGGCTCGAGGTGCCGCTCGTGCTCGAGGGCACGAAGCTGCAGTGGAAGGGGCTCTTCCTCGAGGTCGACGGGACGTTCCCCAACCACGAGGCGAACCCGCTGAAGGACGCGAACATCGCCGACCTTCGGCGCGAGGTCGTCGCTCAGAAGGCCGACGTCGGCTTCGCGTACGACGGCGACGCCGACCGCTGCTGCGTCGTCGACGAGCGCGGCGAGCGGGTCGGCGCCGACCTCGTCACCGCGCTGCTCGCGCAGGAGTTCCTCGCGAAGGAGAAGGGGGCGGCGATCGTCTACGACCTGCGCGCCAGCCGCGTCCTGCCCGAGGAGATCACGCGCCTCGGCGGGCGGCCGCTGCGCGAGCGCGTCGGCCACAGCTTCATCAAGGCGACCATGCGGCGGGAGAACTCGCCGTTCGCGGGCGAGCTGTCCGGCCACTTCTACTTCCGCGACCACTACTTCAGCGACTGCGGCACGCTCGCGATGGTGCACGTCCTGAACCGCATGAGCCGGGAGAAGCGGCCGCTCTCCGAGCTGATCGCGCCGCTGCGTCGCTACCACGGGACGGGCGAGCTCAACTTCGAGGTGGGCGACCCCGACGCGAAGCTGGCGGAGCTGCGCGCCGCCTACGCCGACGGGGAGCAGGACGAGCTCGACGGCATCTCGGTCGTCTTCCCCGACTTCTGGTTCAACGTCCGCAAGAGCAACACGGAGCCGCTGCTGCGGCTCATGCTCGAGGCGAGGACGGCGGCGCTGCGCGACGCGAAGCGCGCCGAGGTCGAGAAGCGGATCGGCGGCAAGGCGCACTGAAGCGAGCGGGCCGGGCCGCCTCGCGGCGGACCGGCCCGCGTCGTCGGAAGCTCTCTCGCTCAGAACATGTAGTAGAGGTCGGGCAGGAAGGTCAGGCTCATCGTGTAGTTGTGGTCGCGGCTGAACGTCGCCGTCACCGGCGCGCGATCCTCGTCGTTCAGCATCCCGAGCGAGGCGGTCGCGAGCGCGCGCATCAGCGCGGTCTCCTTCGACCCCTTCGCCATCCCGATCAGGGCGCTGGCCGCGAACTGGTCGCCGATCGAGCCGAGCGCGTGGATCCACGCGCCGCGCGTCACCTGGTCGGTTCCGCCGCGCGCCAGCTGCTCCTTCAGGAAGTCGGCGGCGGCGCGGTCGTTCAGGAGCGCGAGGCCGACCGCGCTCCAGTAGAGGAGCTGGGGGTTGTTCTCGCCCGCCACGATCTCGCGCAGGTCGGTCACGACCTCGACGTCGCCGAGCTTGCCGAGCGCGAAAGCGAGGTAGCCGCGCAGGAAAGGCGACTTGTCCTTGCGGAAGGCGGCGCGCAGGTCGGGGATCGCCTCCTTGGCGTCGAGGAGCGCGAGCGCGGTCGCGTAGGCGCCGCGCTGCGACTCGCTCCCCTCGCTGCGGAACTCGTTCACGAGGTCGGCGGCCGCGGACGGCGCGCCGGAGATCCCGAGCGCGAGCGCGACGAAGGCGCGCTGGCGCGCGCTCTCGGCGTGCAGCCGCGAGCGCAGCCGCTCGACGATCGGCGGCGAGCCGATCGACGCGATGCGGCCGAGCGAGATCGCGGCGAACGAGCGGACCGTCTGGTCGGCGTCGCCGTCGAGGGCGCGCTCGAGCTCCTTCACGACGTCGGCGTCCTCGGGACGGGCGAGCGTGCCCATCACGATCGCGGCGGAGCGGCGCACGTGCACGTGCGGCGAGCCGAGCGCCTCGATCAGCAGCGGGTTGACCGCGCGGTCGGCGACGCGCCCGAGCGCCTCGATGGCGAGCGCGCGCGCCGTCTCGTCGCCGCCCTTGGCGGTGACCATCGTGCGCAGGAACGGGCTGTTGCCGGGATCGCCGGAGAGGCCGAGCGCCCAGGTCGCGGCGAGGCGCACCGTGTAGGGCAGCGCGCTCTCGGTGCCCGCCGCGAGCGCCTCGCGCAGCGCGGCGCTGCCCTCGGGGCTGCCGTTCACGCCGAGCGCGACGGCCGCGAACGCGCGCGACTCGTCGGGCAGGCGCTCGTCGTACATCGTCTGCTTCAGCCGGTCGGCCGCCTTCGGCGCGCGCGAGAGACCCATCGCCAGCAGCGCGTTGGTGCGCACCGCGAGGGAGGGGTCGCCGACCGCCGAGTTGCTGAGGTAGGGGAGGACCGACGGGTCCTGCAGGCGCGAGAGCGAGAGGACCGCGGACGAGCGGACGATGTCGTCGCGGTCGCGCAGGAGCTCGAGGAGCGCCGGCATCAGGATGCGGCTGCGCGCGTCGGAGTCGAACGGCGTGAACGGCGTCGAGCTGGCCGACGCGGGCGCGTGCAGCAAGGTCGGACGCAGGTTCACGAACGCGTCGTGGTTGAACTCCCACCAGAACTCCCAGCGCTCCTCGCTGAAGGGCACGGCGGGGACGCTGCCGGGCATCGGCGAGCTGTCGCGCTCGTTGTCGCGGCCGGCCTTGAGTCCGGTGCCGTTGGGGTTGTTCACGGTGCCGCCGCCGGGCGGGGGCGCGGGCAGGCCGCCGGAGCCCCGGAAGACGCCACCCTGGGCGAACGCCGGCGCTGCGCAGAGGAGGAAGGCTGCGGCGAGGCGGGCGGGGAGGTGTGCGATCGCAGTCATGGGTCGAGTCCTTTCGCGAGCCTCGTGGCTCGCCTCTCTTTCGGCAGGCCGCGCGGGATGCGTTGACCGGGGCGAGGTCTTCCGCTTTCGTGCGCTGCCTCTAGCGACTTCCCAAGCAATGCCCGCTCCGCCGGGGCGTTCCGACATCCCTAAGATCCCGCCGCATCCCGCGACGGCGCTCGCGGGGGCGACGGAAGACCTGACGCATGGGCGAGGCGATCTACTTCGACTGTTTTTCGGGAGCGGCGGGCGACATGCTCGTCGGCGCGCTGCTCGACCTCGGCGGCGACCTCGCGCACCTTCGCGAAGATCTTTCGCGTCTGGGGGTCGCAGGATTCGAGCTGGAGGCCGCGAAGAAGTGGCGCGGCGGGCTCGCCGGGACCCATTTCGAGGTGCGCCTCGACCCGAAGCACGTCCCGCCGCGGCGCAATCTTCCGCAGATCCTCGCGCTGATCGAGAAGAGCGGCCTGCCGGCGCCCGTCGTCGAGCGCGCCGCGCGCGTCTTCCGGCGCATCGGCGAGGCCGAAGCGAAGGTGCACGGCTGCGCGATCGAGGAGGTGCACTTCCACGAGGTCGGCGCGATCGACTCGATCGTCGACGTCGTCGGCTTCTGCGCGCTGCACTACCGCATGGGCGCGCCGCGTCTGCTCGCGTCGCCGGTCGCGGTGGGCGAGGGATTCGTCGAGACCGAGCACGGCCGGCTGCCCGTCCCGGCGATGGCGACGCTCGAGCTGCTGCGCGGCGTCCCGATCGAGAATCCCGGGATCCGCGAGGAGCTCTGCACGCCGACCGGCGCGGCGCTGCTCTCGACGCTGTGCGAGGGGTTCGGGCGCGCCTTCTCGTTCGTGCCGCGGCGTGTCGGTTACGGCCTGGGCACGCGCGAGCGGGAAAGTCCGCCCAACGCCGTGCGCGCGGTCCTCTGCGAGCTCGCGGCGGAGCGCGGCGACGAGGTCGAGGTGATCGAGACCAACCTCGACGACGCGACCGGCCAGGAGGTCGCGCGGCTGATCGACCGCTGCCTCGCGGCGGGCGCGCTCGACGTGGCGGCGTTTCCCGTCGTGATGAAGAAGGGGAGGCCCGGCCACGTGCTGCAGGTGCTGGCGCGCGCGGACGCGGCGGCAGCGATCGAGGCGCTGCTGCTCTCCGATTCGCCGTCGCTCGGCGTGCGGCGCCATGCCGCCCGGCGGCGCATCCTGCCGCGCCGCAGCGAGACGGTGGCGACGAGCCTCGGCGAGGTGCGCGTGAAGATCGCGACGCTGGAAGACGGCAGCGAACGGGTCGCGCCGGAGTTCGACGACCTCGCGCGCGTCGCCGAGGCGAACGCGCTCACGCTCGACGTCGCGCGGCGGCGCGTGCTCGAAGAGGTCGCGAAGGCGCGCCGCAAGGGCTGAGCAGCGTCAGCCGAGCCCTTCGACCCAGCCGAGGTCGACGCTGCCGGGGGCCGTGATCGAGGCGCGCAGGTCGTCGATCAGGCGGCGGAAGAAGACGAGATTGTGCTCGGTGGCGAGGATCGGCCCGAGCATCTCGTCGGCCAGGAACAGGTGGCGCAGGTAGGCGCGCGTGTGACGCGTGCAGGCGATGCAGGGGCAGCCGGCCTCGAGCGGCGCGGCGGCGCGCGCGTGCTCGGCGTTGCGGATCTTGACGACGCCGGCGCGCGTGAAGAGGTAGCCGTTGCGCGCGTTGCGCGTCGGGAGGACGCAGTCGAAGAGGTCGATGCCGCTGCGCACGGCCGCGACCAGCTCGCGCGGGCTCCCGACCCCCATCAGGTAGCGCGGCCGCTCTTCGGGCAGGAGCGGGGCGAACGCCTCGACCTCGGCGCGGATGGTCGGCGCGTCCTCGCCGACGGCGATGCCGCCGATCGCGAATCCGTCGAAGTCGAGGGCGGCGAGGTCACGCGCCATGCCGGCGCGGAGCTGCGCGTCGCGCCCGCCCTGCACGATCGCGAAGCAGGCGCGCTCCTCGGAGAGGCGGCGGTGCTCGGCGAGGGAGCGGCGCGCCCACGCGAGGCTGCGCTCGACCGCGGTGCTCAGCGCGGCGGCGTCGGCGCCGGCGGGCGGGCACTCGTCGAGGACCATGGCGATGTCGGAGTCGAGCGCGTGCTGGATCTGCATGGCGCGCTCGGGCGTGAAGCGGATCTCCGTCCCGTCGAGGTGGGAGCGGAAGGTCACGCCGTCCGCGTCGAGCGCGCGCCGCTCGGCGAGGCTGAACACCTGGAACCCGCCGCTGTCGGTGAGCACGATCCCGTCGTAGTCCATGAAGCGGTGCAGGCCGCCGAGCGCGCGCACCGTCTCCTCGCCGGGCCGCAGGCTCAGGTGGTAGGTGTTGGCGAGCAGCGCCCGGAAGCCGAGGTCGACGAGGCGGCCGCCCGCGATCCCCTTGAGCGTCCCCTGCGTCGCGACCGGCATGAAGGCCGGCGTCGGCGTGGCGCGGCCGCGGACGAGGAGCTCGCCGCAGCGCGCGCGTCCGTGCGTCGCGGCGACGCGAAACTGCAGGCGCGGGGTCACCAGCGCCGGACCAGCTCGGCGCCGCGGTAGTAGTAGTGGAGGATCTCCCGCCAATCGCGGCCGGAAGCGGCGAGTCCCGCCGCGCCCCACTGGCACATCCCGACGCCGTGGCCGTAGCCCGCGCCGTTGACGGTGAGGATCCGGCGGTTGAGCACCATCGTCTGGAACCAGAAGCTCGGCAGCTTCTCGGTGTCGCCGGTCGCGTTCACGTTCCAGAGGCGGCGCAGGTCGATCGCCGGGAAGACGCGGGCGCCGGCGCGGCCGGAGAGCTCGAAGGCGAGGGTGTGGCCGAGCTCGTCGTTGCGCGAGGCGACGCGCTCGATCGAGTTGGCGGCGAGGCCGAGGCGCCGCTCGAGCTCGGAGAGGGCGAGCGTCCGCGTCCAACGGAACTTCGGCGACGAGCGGCACCAGTTGCACGGCACGCCGAGGAGCCCCTCGCGCGTCGCGGTCGGGAAGATCGCCGGGCCGTCGATGGTCGCGCCGCCGCACGTGCTCATGAAGTAGGCGCAGAGCGGGCGGCCGTCCACCTCGAGGATCGTCCCGCGCGTCTCGGCGACGATGCGGCGCGCCTGCTCGTAGCGCGTGTCGGCGCCGCCGTAGACCTGATCGGCGTCGGTCGCGCGCAGCAGCGCGTCGCCATGGTCGAGCCGGAAGCGGGCGTAGGTCCGCGCCGCGACCGCCTGCGCCTTGAGCGCCTCGAGCGGGAAGTTCGCCGGCATCTCGGAGAAGAGGACGCCGGCGACGTAGTCCTCGATGTTGACGAGGTTGTCGACCTCGAGCCGCTCGTCGCGGACGCGCCTCACGCGGAGAGACCCCGGATAGTTGCGGCCGCCGTACTGGAACGGGTCGCCGTCGCGGCTGCGGAGGAAGACCTCCTTGCCGGGGACCGACACGCCGTTGAAGTCGAAGGCGCCGGCGACGCTGCGGATGCGGCCGTCGGAGAGGCGTCGGCCCGAGCCGAGCGCGCGGCCGTCGGCGTCCTCGACCGCGAACTCGCCGGCGACGGAGACGCGCACGTCGTCGAGGTCGCGGTCGAGCAGCACCTGGACCTCGGGAGCCGGGCCGAGCTCGGAGCGCGGCGACGTGCAGCGGATCAGGAGGACGGCGAACGCGACGAAGAGCAGCGCGCCGGCGAGCGAGCGACGCGATGGATGGACCGCGCCGGCCAGGCGGCGCAGGCTCGGCCGCGGCAAGCGCTGCCGGAGTTGCCGCAGCCGATCGACGGCGCGCAGCGCGACACCATGGAGCCGCGGCGCCCAGCGCGCGCGGCGGGGTGGAGGCGGGAGCGGGAGCACGGGAGGTTCAGCTCCCTTGCACGGCGGCGGCGCGGCCCGGCGGGTCGCCGAGCGCCTTCGCGTTGGCGAGGCACCAGCGGCGGCCGGATTCGGAGAGCTCGCGGCCGCGCGGAGTCTTGCGGATCAGCTCGAGGCGGAGGAGGTGGGGCTCGTAGACCTCCTCGATCGTGTCCTCCGCCTCGCCGAGGTTCGCCGCGAGCGTCTTCACGCCGAGGCTGCTGTGCAACGCGCGATGGAGGAGTCCGAGGATCCGGCGGTCGGTCTCCTCGAGCCCGAGGTCGTCGATGCCGAGGCGTTCGAACGACTCTGCGGCGATCGCCGCGTCGATCGTCGGCTTGCCGCGCACCTGGGCGAGGTCGCGCAGCCGGCGCAGCAGGCGGTTGGCGACGCGCGGCGTCCCGCGCGCGCGGCGCGCGACGGTCGCCGCCGCGTCGGGCGCGAGTCCGATGCGCAGTACCGTGGACGTGCGCGCGAGGATGCGCTCGATCTCGGCGATCGAGTAGGCCTCGAGCTTCTCATGGATGCCGAAGCGGCCGCGGAACGCGCCGGTGAGGCGGCCCTCGCGCGTCGTCGCGCCGACGAGCGTGAAGGGCTGAATCGGGAGGCGGACGGTACGCGCGCCGAGGCCCTGGTCGATCGGCACGTCGATCACGAAGTCTTCCATCGCGCCGTAGAGGTACTCCTCGACGGCGACCGGGAGGCGGTGGATCTCGTCGAGGAAAAGGACGTCGCCGCGCTCGAGCGACGTGAGGATCCCGGCGAGGTCGGCGGCGCGCGCGAGCGCCGGCCCGCTCGACGCGTGGAGGTGCGCGCCCGCCTCGCGCGCGATCAGCGAGCAGAGCGTCGTCTTGCCGAGTCCGGGAAGTCCCGACAGGAGGACGTGGTCGAGCGGTTCCTCGCGCATGTGCGCGGCCGACAACGCGATGCGGAGGTTCTCGACGACACGCGTCTGGCCGACGAATTCGTCGAGGGAGCGGGGTCGGAGTTCGAGCTCGGAATCGTCCGGCCGATTCAGGACGGCAAAGCGGCTCTCGCTCGTCATTCGATCCCCGCCAGTGTCGGCCCCCTCCCCAGGGGACGCAGCGACCGCGCGCGGCGGTCACCATTGGACGCGGCGAATGTATCGGTGGACGCCGCACCCGGCAAGGAAGCCGGCGCGGGGGCGCCGCGAGCGAAAGCGCTCCGGCGCGTCGCGATGCGGCTTCTCGGAGGAAGTCGGGCGCGGCCGCCCGGCTTGTGGCACGATAGGTGTTCGTGTGTTGCACTCCGCCGCCAGACCCGGAGACGTTGCGGAGAGTTCTTTGACCGGCAAGACGGGGCTGATTAAAGGTTGCCTCCCTCTTGGGACTGCAGGGGCGACACCCTCCTCGAAAGGTCGCGAGATGTCCTTGAACCTGGTGCGATGGTCGGGTCCGCTCGTCGGAGCGCTCGCCCTCTTGGCGGCCACGGGGTGCGGCGGGGGCGGGGGAGGGAAGAAATCGGTCAATCCCCTCGACCCCACGATCACCGTGATCGGCTCGACGAGCGGCGGCCCCGCCCGACTGTCGCGGTCCCCGGAAGAGGCGAACGCGGACGGCGGGACCAATCCGCCGCCGAGCATGTCGCCCGACTCCAACGGCGCCAACCAGTGGTTCCGGCTCGAGTTCCCCTTCCCGATCGACCGGACCACGATCCTCGACAAGAACACGATCTTCGTCCCGTTCGACAACCTGAACGGGAACATCACCGTCTCCGACCTGACCGGCGACCACATTCCCGGCCTCGCGCTCGTCGGCGGGTTCGACGTGAACGGGAAGAGCCACGCCGCCGACGTCGGCTTCCCGCACGACGTCGTGTCGGGTGTCGACCGCAACACGCTCCCGAACGCGTTCGTCTACATCGCGAACGTCGACTACGACCTCGAGACGACGGCGGCCTTCGGGTACGCGATCGATCCGGACACGCAGCAGCGCACGGAGGTCACCGCCGCGACGATCGACACCGTGCGCATCACCGTCGCCGAGGTGAACGGCTTCTCGTTCGACGCGGTCTGGACCTTCCACATCGGCGTGGCGAACGACGCCTTCCCGCCGCTGATCGTGCGCGCCGCGTCGGAGATCAAGGACCCGCTGCAGCCGACCAACCCCGACTCGGCGTCGGTCGCGAGCTCCTTCATCGTCGAGTTCTCCAAGCCGGTCGTGCCGCGCACGGTCGGCATGTCGGCGCTGCTCGACCGCTCGGGGAATCCCTACGACGGCAACATGCCTCCCGCGCCCATCACACCGCCGCTGCCGAGCTGCGCGATCGTCGCGACCACGACGTCGTCGGTCGGGACGCTGTTCGTGCCGTTCGACTGCGAGCCGCTCAACGTCAACAACCTGGCGGCCTACCGGCTGAAGCCGCTGATCGACCTGCCGCCCAACACGAGCGTCGATCTGCTCGTCCGGGCCATCACGAACAACACCGGGCTCAACACGTCGCGCGCGCCGACCGACCTGAGCGGCAACCCCTTTGACGGGCAGGACGGCGACGGCGACCGGCTCGGCGACCAGGCCGACTTCACGCACACCTTCCAGGTCGGGCCGGGCAGCGGCGTCGTGAACATCCCGGTCTCGCCCGAGGTCATGTACTGGCTGCCGGGCGGCGGCGACGGGATCGGCGCGATCGATCTGAACGGCCACGGGTACACGACGAACACGCCGGGCGCGAACGTCGATCGACCCGACCTCGCGTCGATCATCACGATGCTGCCGTTCTTCGACAACGCGATGCCGCCCAACCTGATCCACCCGAACGGCCTGAACCTGGCCTCCGGCATCGCGCTGATCGGGAATCCGGGCAACACCGGCGTCCCGTACAACGGGTACCTCTATCCGATCGGCACCGGTGGCTTCGCGTACGGCAAGGGCACGACGCCGGGCTGGCTCGGTTTCCCGACCGATTTCGGCAACTCCGGCACGCAGGTGCCGGGCATCAACGAGATGTCGAGCGGGTTCGAGACGCTCTGCCGCAACTCGACGGGCGACACGATCCTGACGGGCCGCGACTTCGGCCGCGTCGGGAACATCCAGGATCTGATCGTCGGCGAGTTCCTCGACCTCGTCTACTCCGACTCCCAGAACATCCACACCAACGACGGCATCCACGTCACGATCTTCAACTCGCCGGTGCCGCACCGGCCGACCTTCCGCGGCAACACGATCGCCGATCCGCCGACGCCCAACCCGCCGCCGATCCGGTACTGGGCGGGGCTCCCGCCGATCGCGGTCGTGCTCGACCAGGTCAATCCGCTCGAGGCGCCGTTGCTGATCGAGGGCGAGGAGGTCTTCGTCGGACCGAGGTCACGGAACCTCGGCTACGTGCAGCTGATCCCGAACGAACTCGATCCGTCGGGCTTCGACCAGACCTACTTCCCGCACGTCATGGTCGGCCCGTCGGCGCAGTCGGCGACGGCGGCATTCACGTACTCGGCGAGGCAGGTGCTCGGCAACTACCTCTACGCCACCGACGCGACCAGCAGCGAACTGCAGATCCTCAACTCGAACACGATGCGCGTCATCAAGAGCATCCCACTGCCCGATCCGGCCGGGCTCGCGATCGCGCCCGACCTGAAGCGCGTCTTCGTGTCGAACTTCGGCGACAACACCGTCTCGGTCATCAACAGCGACCCGTTCGGGCCCTCCTTCCACCAGGAGGTCGCGCGCATCAACGTGGGCCAGGGGCCGCGCGCCATCGCCGTGCAGCCCGACAACGAAGACGTCTTCTGCTGCAACTTCCTCGGCAACACGATCTCGATCATCAGCACGAAGAACCTGGTCGTCCGCAAGTCGCTCGACGCGCTGGTGAGCCAGCCGTTCGACGTCGAGCTCACCGAGCGCCAGGCGATCGTGCAGACCGGCGTGCAGTTCGGCTGGGCCTGCGGGATCTACTTCGGGTACATGTCGAACTTCGGCGGCAACAGCGTCACGGTCTACGAATCGGGACCGGACGGGCCGCAGGGCATCGGCATCGACGGGATCCTCGGCGCGCTGCCGACCAAGGAGCAGTCGACCGTCTCGTTCATCGAGCCGCGCGGGCTCTGCTTCACGCCGTTCCCCGACCCGGCCGGCTTCTTCGCCGGCGGCGTCTTCGTCGCGCACAAGGACGACGCGGGCTTCGGCCGCGTCTCGCAGGTGCAGTTCACGCAGCAGGCGATCTTCGGCCCGCTGCCGCTCATCGCGCCGCCCGGCCTCATCACGCCGCCCGGCTTCCTGCAGCGGCAGTTCGAGGTGACGGCGGCGTGGGGGAACACCGACTCCAACCGCCTGATCGGCACGATCCCGGTCGACGTCTGCCTCGCCGATGAGGCGACCGCCAGCTACCACAACCGGCCGTCGGGCGCGCCCAATCTCGGTGCGTTCGGGCGGACGGTCGATCCGGTGAAGGCCGGATCGCTCAACTCGAAGAACCACATGCGCAACCAGGGCGGGGGCGGGTCGTTCCCGGTCTGGACGCCGGACCGCCTCTACGTCTGCTTCGCCGACACCGACGCGATCCAGGTCCTCGATCCGGTGAACGGCGGGACGGTCGTCGGGACGATCACCGGCGCGGACGCCGGGGGCGGCGTGAAGAAGCTCATGTCCTTCTGGCGCGAGTAGGTCGCGAGCGAGCTCCGATTCGAGTCGATCGAGGGTTCGGCCGACGTGCGGCCGGACCCTCGTCGTTTCTTGCCGAGCTGGTGTGCGTGCGCGCTTCCGCTCGCTGCTTCGACTGCGTCACCTCCCCGGGGAAGACGTCTATCCATGCGCCCCGGCGGCACGGCGAGTGCTCTCCGGGGCGCCCGGCGACGGGACGATCGCGGCGAGGCACCAAGCTCAGCTTTGGCTCCCTGCGAGCGCCCCCGATACAATCCCGCCCCTTCTTCCCCGGAGAAGACCCGGAGGTAACGAGGGGCGGGCCGCCTCGCCAGGCGGGCTCGTCGGGGACCTCGGTCCCCGGGTGCGATCTCAAGGAGAGCGAGCGCATGCACTCGATGTCTCTGCGCGTCCGTCTGGGTCGGATCGGAATCACCTCTGCGGCGGGCGCGCTCGTCGTCCTCTCCTCCGGGTGCGGCGGCGGCGGCGGCGGCAGCTCGGCGAAGCTCCACGGCGACCTGAGCGACCCCGTGATCCCGCTGGTCGGCAACCCCGGGCTCCTCTCGCAGACGCCGACCGATGCGAACACCAGCAACGGCACCACGCCACCGCCCGTCTACGAGACGCAGGTCACGTCGACGAGCCACTGGTTCCGCATCGCCTTCCCGTTCCCCGTCAATCGCGCGTCGATCCTCTCGAGCGACCCGATCTACCTGCCCTTCTCGACGCTCAACGGGAACATCACCGTCAACGACAAGGACGGCGGCCACATCCCCGGCATCGCGCTCGTGAACGGCGTCGACGCGTTCGGCGTGAATCGGAGCAAGCAGTCGGGCTTCCCGCACGACGTCCAGAACGGCGTCGACCTGAACTTGAGCCCGAACGTGTTTCTCTACGTCGCCGACGTCGACGGCAGCCTGGCGACGCCGGCCGCGTGGGGCCCGAGCCCGAACGCGCCGGCCGACACGCAGACGGCGACCGTCGACCGGGTGCGGGTCGGCGTCTCGACCGTCAACGGCTGGAACGCCAACACGCTCTGGACCTTCCACGTCGGGACGACCGCGAACGCGAACCCGGCGGCGCTCACGTCGATCGCGTCGGAAGAGAAGGACCCCACCGACCCGACCAATCCGAACTCGACGTCGTCGCGCGGCTCGTTCATCGTCCGCTTCGCCGAGCCGATGATCCCGCAGACGGTCGGACGCTCGGCGGTGTTGAACGGCTTCCCGTTCGACGCGAACCTGCCGGTGCCTCCCTTCGCCAAGCCGCTCCCCGACACCGCGATCATGGCGAAGCTGGTGGCCGGCAGCGGCACGCTCTTCGTCCCGTTCGACTGCAATCCGGTCAACAAGAACAACCTCGCGACCTACCGCCTGACGCCGCTGGTCGACCTGCCTTCGAAGTCGACGGTCGACCTCCTGGTGCGCTCGTTCTCGAACAACAGGGGCAGCTCGGGCCGCGCCGCGACCAACCTGTTCGGGACGCCGTTCGACGGCACGGGCGATCCGCCCGACCACGCCGACGTGACGGTCACCTTCTCGGTCGGGCCGGGCCACGCGGTCGTGAACATCCCCGTCTCGCCCGAGGTGGTCTATTGGCTGCCGAACCAGGGGGACGGCATCGGCGCGATCGACCTGAACGGCTGGGGCTACACGACGAACACGCCCGGCGCCAACGCCGGCATCCGCGAGCGCGCGTCGATCATCACGAAGTCGGCGTGGGACCGGCTGATGGTCCTGTATCCCAACCCGGAGGGCATGAATCCCTTCTCCCATGCGAGCATCGGGCTGCTCGGCCATCCGGGCTTCGAGTACGACCGATACCTCTACCCGGTCGGGACGGGCGGCTTCGCCTACGGCGCCGGCACCACGCAGGGCTGGCTGGGTCTCGCGAGCGACACCGGGAACAGCGGCACGCTCTTCCCCGGCATCAACGAAATGTCGAGCGGCTTCGAGACGATCTGCCGCGACTCCGAGGGCAGCGCGATCCTCACCGGCGCGGAGTTCGGCGAGGTCGGCAACATCCAGGACTTCGCGATCGGCGAGTTCCTCGACCGCGTCTACTACGACCGGCAGAACTTCTTCTCGAACAACGCCTTCCACGTCTCGGTCTTCGGCGGCGGCAGCACGCAGGGCCGCAACACGATCGCCGACCCGCCGACGCCCAACCCGCCGCCGACCCGCTACTGGGTCGGCCTGCCGCAGCTCGGCGTCGCGATCAACCAGGACGACCCGACGTCGCCCGTGCTGTTCATCGAGGGCGACCAGGTCTTCCTCGGCGATCGCCAGCTCAACCCGCCCTCGACCCTCAACGGCGCGTTCGTCGGCTTCCAGCAACTGCGCGTCAACCCGGACGACCCGAACTCGGGCGACGTGACGATCTTCCCGCACAAGTCGATCGGGCCGGGGACGCGCTCGGCGACCGCGATCTACACGTTCTCCTCGCGCCAGCAGATCGGCAACTTCCTCTACGCGACCGACGCGACGAACCGCGAGCTGCAGGTCATCAACTCGAACACGATGAGGCTCATCTCGAGCCTGTCGCTGCCCGACCCGACCGGCATCGCGATGTCGCCCGACATGGAGTTCGTCTTCGTCACCAACTTCGGCGACGACACGATGTCGGTCGTCGGCGCCGACCCGACCAGCGCGAACTTCCACAAGGAGCTGGCGCGAGTGAGGACGGGCGTCGGACCGAAGGCCCTCTCCGTCCAGCCCGAGAACGAGGACATCTTCGTCTGCGACTTCCTCGGCAACACGATCTCGATCATCAACTCGGCCTCCCTGACGATCCGCAAGCAGCTGACGTCGCTGATCAACGGCCCGTTCGACGTCGAGACGACGGAGCGCCAGCAGCAGCCCGGCGCGCCGCACCCGTTCGGCTGGGGGAGCGGCATCTACTTCGGGTACATCTCCAACTTCGCCGGCAACACGGTCGTCGTGTTCGAGTCGGGCCCCGACGGCCCGCAGGGAATCGGCATCGACAACATCCGCGGCGCCCTGCCGACGGGCGACGACAAGCCGGCGATCATCGCGCCGCGCGGCCTGTGCTTCTCCCCGTACGCCGACCCGGCGGGCCTGCTCGCCGGCGGCGTGTTCATCGCGCACCAGGACGATTTGGGCTTCGGCCGCGTCTCCCACATCCAGTTCACCCAGCAGGCGATCTTCGGGACGCTGCCGATCCAGGTGCCGCCCGGCTTCTTCATCCCGCCGGGATTCACCGATCGCGTGTTCGAGGTCGTCGGGACGTGGGGCGACACCGACGCGAGCCGGCTCGCCGGCCACTTCCCGAGCGACGTCGCCCTCGGCGACGTGAACACGGCCAGCTACCAGTCCAAGCCGTCGGGCGCGCCGAACTTCGGCGCCACGAGCACGCCGCCGTCGCCGGAGCAGACCGGGTTCATCAACTCGAAGAACCACATGCGGCTCGCGCCGCAGGCGATGGGCCCCGCGCACCTGCCCGACCGCCTCTACGTCTGCTTCGAGGACACCGACGTGATCCAGGTCCTCGAGCCGACGTCGGCGGGAACGATCTCGAAGACGATCCCGGGTCACGGAGTGCAGGGCACCAAGAAGCTCTGCACGTTCTGGCGCTGAGCCGATGCGTCGCGTCGATCCAGCCATGAAGTCGGGCGCCGAGGTGCGGCGGATGTTCGACGCCATCGCACCGCGCTACGACCTCCTGAACCGGGTGCTGTCCGCCGGTTCGGACGTGCGCTGGCGCCGGCGCGCGGTCGAGCGCGCGCTCGCGGGCCACGAGGCGGAGCGGCCCGCGGACGTGCTCGACGTCTGCTGCGGCACGGCCGACCTCGCGCTCGCATTCGGGCGCGACGTCCGGACGCGCCGCGTGGCGGGCTTCGACTTCTCGCGCGCGATGGTGCGGATCGGGATGGACAAGGCGGCGCCGCGGCGGCCGCGGCTCGCGGTCGCGGACGCGTTGCGGCTGCCGGTGCGCGACGCGAGCTTCGACGTGGCGTCGGTGGCCTTCGGGCTGCGCAACCTCGTCGAGCCGGAGCGCGGGATCGCCGAGCTGGCGCGTGTCGTCCGTCCGGGCGGGCGCGTGGCCATCCTCGAGTTCTTCCGTCCCGAAGGCGGGGCGGGAGCGCGGCTGTTCCGCTGGTACTTCAAGAACGTCCTTCCGCGCGTCGGTCGCTGGCTGACGCGCGGAAGCGAGCTCGACGCGTACCGCTACCTCCCCGATTCCGTCGACGGATTCGCGACGGCGGATACGGTGGGGCGGTGGTGCGAGCGGGCCGGATTCGAATCGATCGAGCGCGAGTCGTTCCTGTTCGGTTCGGTCGTGCTCGTGACTGCGAGGCGCCAGGCAGCCTGCACGGTGGTTCCGCGGCGCGAGGCCGCACCGGCGTGCGTGGCATGACGACGGAAACGACGCGCCGACGAGGCGCGCTGCCGTACCTGGGAGAACCCTGGATGTACGAAGCATCGAAGACCCACGGGCGCATCCTCGGCGCGGCGGCGCTGCTGGCGGCCGGAGCGCTCTCCGCCTGCGGCGGCGGCGGCGGCTCGCACAGCTCGGCCAACCCGGTCGACCCGCTGATCCAGGTCGTCGGACCGACCGGCCGCTACTCGATGACGCCGGCCGAGGCGAACTCGTCGCTCGGCGCCGTCAAGCCGCCGCTGATGCCGCCGGCGACGCAGAACGGCCAGAACCAGTACGTCCGGTTCGAGGTCCCCTTCGCGGTCCGGTCGTCCGACATCATGTCGCCCGACCCGATCTACGGACCCTTCTCGCACCTGATCGGCAACCTCAGCATCACCGACGAGACCGGGCGCGCCGTGCCCGGGATCCCCATGGTCAACGGCTTCGACGCGTTCGGCAAGTTCCGCGGCAAGGACGTCGGCTTCCCGCACGACTTGACCGCCGGCGGCCAGGACCGCAACCTCGGCGTCGGCGTGATCCTCTACGTCGCGGACGACGCGATCAGCCCCGACGGGGACCTCGACTCGATCGCGGCGTTCGGCGGCTCCGCGCAGGACAGCGACGCGCTCGCCGAGACGACCGAGATCACGCAGCTCCGCATCTCCCTGAGCGAGCTCTCCGGCATCGGCATCGAGGCGTTCTGGACCATCACGATCGACGACGGGACGCTGGGCGACAAGACGCTCCCGTCGACGCTCTCGCTGGTCGCGGAGACGGCCGATCCGGCCGCGCCGCTCGATCCCCACGGCTGCTCGCCCCATTCGCGCTTCATCGCGCGCTTCTCGGAGCCGTGCGTGCCGTCGACGGTCGGCGAGTCGGCGATCCTCGACCCCAAGCCGTTCCTCGGCAACCTGCCGCTGATCGCGACGCCGCCGAACCCGCCCGCGCCGCCGCTCCCGCACACCTACATCACCGCCTCGCTCAACTCGGCCACCTCGCCGCTCTACATCCCCTGCGATGTCGAGCCTTTGAACACGAACAACCTCGCGACCTACCTGATCACGCCGCTGATCGACCTGCCGTCGGACCGCACCGTGACGCTGGTCGTGGTCGATTCGCAGGCGAACCAGAATCCGCTGACCGGCGAGTTCTCCGGCCCGATCGACCTCTCCGGCAACTTCAAGCTGAGCGGCGACTTCCGCGTCAACTTCAAGGTCGGCAAGGGCCGCGCGGCGGTGAACGCGCCGGTCTCGCCCGAGGTCTTCTACTGGCTGCCGGTCGACGGCCGCGGAGTCGGCGCGGTCGACCTGAACGGCTTCGGCTTCACGACGAACACGCCCGGCAAGTGGGACAACACGCGCATCAACCCGGACACCCTGACGAAGGAGTACGACCCGGTGAAGTCGGCGGAGCTCTGGGAGCACGCCGCGATCGCGACCAAGAGCCCGAACATCGTGAACGGCATCGCGATCCTCGGCACGCCGAACGGAGGCTATTCGCGCTTCCGCTGGCCGGTCGGGCTGGGCAGCTACGTCTACGGCCCGCCGCTCACGCCGGGCACGGCCGAGTTCACGGTCGGCGGCGAGAAGTGGCAGGGCCTGGGGACCGACCTCGGCAACACCGGCACGCCGATCCCCGGCATCAACGAGATGTCGAGCGGCTTCGAGATGCTGGTCCGCAACGCCGACGGCGAGGTGCTCCTCACCGGCTCGTCGGGCGACGTCGGCAACGTGTCCGACCTCGTGATGGGCGAGTTCCTCGACGCCGGGATCTTCGACACGCAGAACATCTTCAGTTCGACGCTGTTCCACGGCTCCGGCTTCTGGGGCGCGGGCATCACGCGCAACAACATCGGCGACCCGCCGATCACCAACCCGCCGCCGTCGCGCTACTGGGTCGGCCTCAACCCCGTCAACATCCTGATCGACCAGAACGACCCGCTCGGGAAGGCGCGCCTGATCGAGGGCGACGAGGTCTGGAACGGGAGGCCGCGCAGCTTCTCGCTGGTGCGCTCGAGCTCGTTCACCCCGACCAGCATCGACGAGCCGCCCTTCGCGGGCTTCGGCAACGGCCCCGCGCCGCAGACCGGCACCGGCGCCGCCGCCTTCGCAGCGCGCCAGCAGATCGGCAACCACCTCTACGCCGTCGACACGGAGAACAAGGCGCTCCAGGTCCTCAACTCGAACACCTTCCAGACCATCGCGACGATCGACCTGCCCGACCCGGCCGGCGTCGGCGTGATGCCGAACAACCGCTTCGTCTTCACGACCAATGCGGGCGACGACACCCTCTCGGTGATCGGCGCCGACCCGACGCTCTCCGACTTCCACAAGGAATTGGCGCACATCGCGGTCGGGCGCGGGCCGAAGGCCGTCTCGTGCCAGTCCGACGGCGAGGACGTCTTCGTCGTCAACAGCCTCGACGACACGGTGAGCATCGTGCAGCTCAAGACGCTGAGCGTCCGCAAGACGCTGACGTCGCTGATGAACGGCCCGCGCGACGTCGTCTGCACGCCGCGCCAGGGCGCCTTCGGCTGGGCCGCGGGCGTCTACTTCGCCTACATCTCGAACTTCTCCGGCAACAACGTCGTCGTCTACGAGTCGGGCCCCGACGGCCCGCAGGGCATCGGCTGCAACAACGTGCTCGGCACGCTGCCGAGCCAGAGCTCGGACCAGACGATCATCGAGCCGCGCGGCATGTGCTACTCGCCCTATCCCAACGCCGAAGGGCTCTACGCCGGCGGCGTCTTCGTGGCGCACCGCGACGAGGCCGGCTTCGGACTCATCACGCACATCCAGTTCGTGCACCAGGCGCTGTTCGGCCCGCTGCCGTGCGTGCTGCCGCCGGGCCAGTTCTTCATCCCGCCGGGCTTCAACGTCCGACTCTTCGACATCGTCGGCCGCTGGGGCGACCACGACGGCAGCCGCCTCCTCGGCAGCAAGCCGAGCTCGGTGGTCCTCACCGACTTCCGGACGGACGCCTATCGCATGTTCCCGGCGCAGCCGCCGTCGAACGACCTGCGTCCGCCGGCCGCGCCGGGATTCGGCGGCGCCAACTCGCGTCACCCGATCCGCTTCCTGCTTCCGTCCGACCCGCGCTTCCCGCATATGCCGGTGGTCGAGCCCGACCGAATGTACGTCTCGTACGAGGACAACGACACGATCCAGGTGCTCGATCCGATTCGTGTCGGCATCACGGTCGGCACGGTCGAGCCGGCCGGCGTCGGCGTCCGCAAGCTCGTGAGCTACTTCGACAGCCAGTGATCGGGGCGGGATCGGTCCCGACGCGAAAGCAGGACTGAACGAGAGGAGCCGCGGCCGGCGCGCAGCCGGCCGCGGCTCCTCGACGTCCCGCGCACCTTGGGATGCGGTGGGGCGTGGTAGTGTCGCGCCGCACCTGTCGGATGGGCGCGACGTCCCGGGCCGCTCCCGCGGCGGGAGGTCGCCCCCGAGGAACCGCGATGACGTCCCGCGACGCGCGCACCGGGCTCGACCTGCGCCGCTACCACGAGCTGACCCGCGGCGTCACGGTCTCCTTCGCCTACCTGATGCCGCTGCTCGCCGTCTACGAGGTGGGCGTGTGGCTCTCCGGCCTCGACATGCGCAACGCGGCGGAGCTCTCGCTGAAGGGCTTCGCGGGGGTGCTGGGCCGCTACGCGGTCTGGGCGCAGCTCTTCGTCCTGCTCGGGACGATCGTGGTGGCGTGGCGGCTGGCGCGCCGCAACGTCCCGGCGCTGCGCATCTACCCGCTCTTCCTGTGCGAGGCGACCCTCCTCGCGCTGCTGCTCGGGCCGCTGGCGGTGCTGATCGTGCGCGGGATCGGCCTCCATCCGCCGCTCGAAGCCGAGTCGACCGGCGCGCGCGTGCTCCTCTCGATCGGCGCCGGCGTCTACGAGGAGCTGGTCTTCCGCTTCCTGCTGCTCGCCGGGGGGTTCGCGCTCCTCGACAAGGTGCTCCACGTGCCGCGCACGGCCGCCTTCACGGTCGCGCTCGTCGTCTCCTCCCTCCTCTTCAGCGCCTACCACCACATGGGGCCGCACGGGGAGAAGTTCCGCGCGGCGGCCTTCGGCTTCCGCGCCGTGGCCGGCCTGCTCCTCGGCCTCCTCTTCGCCGGCCGCGGGCTCGCGCTCTGCGCCTACCTCCACGCCTTCTACGACATCCTCTGCGACCTCGGGCCGCACGGCGGAGCGACGGCGTGAGCGCGCCCCCGACCCGCGTCGTCCTCGCCATCACCGGCGCGTCGGGCGCCGTCTACGGCGACGCCGTCCTCGCCGCGCTGGTCGCGGCCGGGATCCGCGTCGAGCTGGTGGTGAGCCCGCCCGGCCAGCGCGTCGCGCGCGACGAGCTCGGCCACGGCTGGGACGCCGCGGCGCTGCGCGATCGCCTCGGCCGCGGCGCCGACGCCGTCACGCTGCACGCCCCCGACGACATCGGGGCGCCGATCGCGTCGGGCTCGTTCCCGACCGCCGCGATGATCGTCGCGCCCTGCTCGATGGGGAGCGCGGGGCGCATCGCCGCCGGACTCTCCGACGGCCTCGTCGAGCGCGCCGCGGACGTCCACCTGAAGGAGCGCCGCCGCCTCGTGCTGGTCGTGCGCGAGACGCCGCTCTCCGCGCTCCACCTCGAGAACCTGCTGCGCCTGGCGCGCGCGGGCGCCACCGTGCTGCCGGCTGCGCCCGGCTTCTACGCGAAGCCGCGCTCGATCGATGACCTCGTCCGCTTCGTCGCCGAGCGCGCGCTCGCCGCCGCCGGACTCGAGCTGCCGCGCACCGTCGAATGGAAGGGGGGCGCCCCGTGAGCGCGACCGCGCCGCTGCCGGTGCGCGGCCTCTTCGCCAAGACCGCGCTGACGCTCGAGATGATCAAGGTGGCGCACTCGGTCTTCGCGCTGCCGTTCGCGTTGGCGTCGCTGCTGATCGCCTCGCACGGCCGGCCCGGACTGCGGCTGCTCGTGCTGGTGGTGGCGGCGATGGTGCTCGCGCGCGCCGCCGCGATGGCGTTCAACCGGCTGGTCGACGCGCGCTTCGACGCGAAGAACCCGCGGACGAGCGGCCGCGCGCTGCCGGCCGGCCGCCTGTCGCGCGGCTTCGCGACCGGCTTCGTGGTCGCCTGCGCGGCGACTTTCGTCGCGGTGTCGGCGTCGATCAACGGGCTCTGCCTCTCGCTGTCGCCGGTCGCGCTGGCCGTCGTGCTCGGGTACTCGTACGCCAAGCGCTTCACGTCGCTCTGCCACCTCTGGCTCGGCGTCGCGCTCGCGATCTCGCCGCTCGCCGCGTGGATCTCCGTCACCGGCGTCGTCGATGCGTCGACCTGGATCCCCGGCCTGCTCGCCTTCGCCGTCCTCTTCTGGGTGGCCGGCTTCGACCTGATCTACGCGTGCCAGGACGTCGACTTCGACCGGCGCGAGGGGCTCTACAGCCTGCCGGCACGGCTCGGCCCGGCGCGGGCGCTCGCGCTGGCGCGCGCGTTCCACGTCGCGACCGTCGCGGGCCTCGCGGGCGCGGGCGCGCTCGCGCGGCGCGGCTGGCCGTGGTGGAGCGCGCTCGCGCTGGTCGCCGCCCTCCTCTTCTGGCAGCACCGGGTCGCCGACCCGGCGCAGCCGCGCCGCCTCGAGCTCGCCTTCTTCCGCCTCAACGCCGCGGTCGGGCCGCTCGTGCTCGTCGCGGTGATCGTCGAGGAGGCGCTGCGGTGAGCGCGCCGGCCTTCGCCCCCGGCGCCGCGCTGCCGCCCGCGCTCCTGCTCGCGGCCGGCGCGCGCTGCCTCCTCGACGAACTGCTCGAGCGCAGCCTCGAGCCCGTGCGCGCGACCGCCGAGATCCGCCGCCTGCCCGCCGCCGCCTACGCCAAGGGCAAGGAGGGCGCGAGCCTGGTCGCCGCGGTGCTCGCCGAGCTCGGCAACGTCTCCCTCTTCGGCGCGCCGCGCGTCGTCGTCGTGCTGGGCGGGCTCGAGCTCCTGCGCGACAAGCTCTCCAAGGCCTGGATCGAGAAGCCGACGCCGCGCGCCACGCTCGTGATCGCAACGGTGCGTGCTCTCAAGGACGGGCCGCCGGTCGTCCCGGCCGGGCTGCCGGTCGCCGCGCTCTGGGAGCCTGGCCCGCAGTCGGACGCCGAGCTGCGCCGCTTCCTCGAGAAGCGCGCGACGGCGCGCGGCGCCCGGCTCGCGCCCGACGCCTTCGACGCGCTGCTCGCGCAGGCGGGCGGATCGCTCGACGCGCTCGATCGCGAGCTCGAGAAGCTCGCGCTCTACCGCCTCGGCGAGACGATCGGCGCGCGCGACGTCGAGGCGCTCGCCGGCCACACGGCGGGTCGCGACTTCGACCGCTTCTGGCGCGCGCTCAAGTCGGGTCGCGCCGGCGAGGCGCTCGGCCTGTTCGAGGCGATGGCCGAAGAGGGGCTGGTGCTGTTCGGCGGCGGCCGCCTCTACGGCCGCGCCGCGATCGCCAACGCGCTGCTGCCGATGCTCCTCTCGCGGATCCGGCGCGCCGCCGCGGTCGGGGTCGGCGACGCAGAGCTCGTGCGGTCGGTCGGCGACGCGCTGGGGATGAAGCCGGGCTACGTCCGCTTCCTGCAGGAGGACGCGCGCGCGCTCGGCCCGCGGCTCGAGCGCTGGCAGGCGGCCGCGCTCGCCGCCGAGGTCGCGCAGAAGCGGAGCGGGATGCTCGACGAGGAGGAGCTCCTCGAGCGGCTGGTCCACGACCTGGCGCACGCACGATGACCGGGCGTGCAGGGAGCGCGTCATGACCATCCGCCGCCTGCCGCAGGTCGTCGTCGACCAGATCGCCGCCGGCGAGGTGGTCGAGCGCCCGGCGAGCGTCGTGAAGGAGCTCATGGAGAACAGCCTCGACGCCGGCGCGACGACCGTGCGCGTCGAGGTCGAGGGGGGCGGGCTGCGGCGCATCGCCGTCCACGACGACGGCGCCGGCATCCCGCCCGACGAGCTGCCGCTCGCGCTCGAGAGCCACGCGACCAGCAAAATCGCGGCGGCCGACGACCTGCTGGCGGTGCGCTCCTTCGGCTTCCGCGGCGAGGCGCTCGCGAGCGTCGCGTCGATCGCCCATCTGCGCGTCGCGTCGCGCGCGCGCGGGGCCGACGCGGGCGCCGAGATCGTCTGCCGCGGCGGCGTCCTCGAGCCGGTGCGGCCGCACGCGCGCGCGGTCGGGACCACGGTCGAGGCGCGCGACCTCTTCTTCAACGTGCCGGCGCGCCGCAAATTCATGAAGGCCGAGCCGACCGAGCTCGCGCACGTGGTCGAGGCGGTGCTGCGGCTCGCGCTCGCGCGCCGCGACGCCACCTTCGAGCTGCTCTCCGACGGCCGCAGAGCGCTGCGCATCGAGGCGGCCGCGTCGCTGCGCGAGCGCATCGCCGCCGGCTTCGGGCGCGAGCTCGCCGCCGCGCTGATCGACGTCGAGACGACGCTCCCCGACCTGAAGCTGCGCGGCCTGCTCGCGCCTCCCGACCGCGCCCGCGCGCGCACCAGCCAGCAGTACCTCTGGATCAACGGCCGCTGCGTGCGCGACCGCACCGTGCAGGGGGCCGTGCGCGCCGCCTTCCGCGACTTCCTCGCCGAGTCGCTGACGCCGGTCTGGTTCCTCTTTCTCGAGCTCGATCCCGCGGACGTCGACTGCAACGTCCACCCGACCAAGATCGAGGTGAGGCTGCGCCGCTCGTCCGACGTCTATCGCGCCGTCCTCTCGGCGGTCGAGCGCGCGCTGCGCGGCGCCGACCTGACGCCGCGCTTTCGACCGTTCGCTTCGGGGGCGGCGACGGGCGGGGCGGGGTACGCGGCCGCCGCGGCGGCGCCCGCGTTCGCGCCGCCCGACGCGCGCCTCTTCGAGCCGGGACCGCTGCGCGACGACGCGCCGGCGCCCTCGCTCGTAGGCGACTCGATCGCCGACGTGCTCGGCGAGCGGAACGCGCCGCCGGACGGCCCGGCTCCGCTCGCGCCTCCCCTCGCCGCGCGCGCGCCGTCGGCGCGGCTGCTCCCCGGCCGCTTCGTCCAGCTGCTCAAGACCTACGTCGCGACGGCGGCCGAGGACGGACTCCTCATCTTCGACCAGCACGCGCTGCACGAGCGCGTCCTCTACCGCCACCTGCGGGCGCAGTGGCAGGCGAAGGCGATCCGCCGCCAGGAGCTGCTCCATCCGGCGCGCGTCGAGCTCGCGGCGGCCGACGTGCTCGCGCTCGAGGAGCAGGCCGAGCTGCTCGAGAGCGTCGGGGTGCGGGTCGCCCCGTTCGGGCGGACCGCGCTGGCCGTCTCGTCGCTGCCCGCGGTGTGCGAGCCGGCCGAGGTCGCCGGACTGCTGACGCGCCTGGTCGCGCTGCTGCGCGGCGAGCGTCCGGAGGGGCGCCTCGACGACTTCGCGGACCGCATGCTCTTCACGATGGCGTGCCACCGCGCCGTGCGCGCCGGCGACGCGCTCTCCGAGGAGCAGATCGCTGCGCTGCTCGCCGAGGCCGACGCCATCGAGCACGCCCACACCTGCCCGCACGGCCGCCCGACGCGCGTGCTGATCCCGAAGGCGGAGCTCGAGAACCTCTTCAATCGTCGCGGTTTCTGACGAAACCGCGTGGCGCCGCGGCTTCTGACGAAGCGACGATGGTTCGCGACTTCTTCGAAGTCGCGTGGGCGCCGCGGCGTCTGACGAAGGGCCGCGCGGCCTACTTGGGTGGGGCGAAGTCGGCGTCGGTGAGGTGGGGGGCGAGGTCGAGCACGTAGACGGCGATCGTCAGCTGCGGACGCTCCGCGCCGGCGCGAAAGACCTCGACCTTGCGGGGAAACTCGAAGCCGTCCACGACCTCGTGGCGGGCGAACCACATCTGCAGCGGGTCGCGCCCCTCGAACGCGACGCGCACGCCGGCGAGCTGCGCGTCCTTCTCCCGGACGTTCAGCCGCAGCTTGGTCGGCGTCTTCTTCTGGTTCATGTCGACGACCGCGTCGCCCTCGACGGCCCAGAGCTTCGCCTCGCCGCGCGTCACGTCGTCGAGGCGGCGCAGGTCCTTCAGCTCGAGCTTGAGCCGCGCGAGGAGGAGGGCGCGCGCGAGCGCGGAGGTGATCTCGACGTCGCTCGCGAGCTGCTTCCGGTCGTTCTCGCTGTCCGGCCCGTCGAGCCGGCGCACGCCGCTCGACGCGCTGTAGAACCACGGGAACTTGCCGTCGTAGCCGCTCTGCGTGACCGTCCCGGTCGCCTCATCGGTGAGCTCGGTCCAGATGCGGTCGGGCGCGAGGAAGCGGCGCTGCGCCTTGAGCGCGATGTCGTTGCCCTTGTCGTCGCGGAACTGCAGGTTGGTCTTCGCGAAGAGCACGAGCGGCGAAGGGGCGGCGGGGTCGACGCCCTTGGGCACCCCCTGGCGCTTGATCGCCTGCGCGAGGATCTCGGCGGCGGTCGGCCCCTCCTGCGCCTTCGCCGGGGCGGGGACCGACTGTCCGAGCAGCGGCGGCGCCAGTGAGCAGGAGAGCGCCGCGGCGCCCGCAAGGCCGGCGGCGGCGAGCGCGAGCAGGGCGGAGGCGGCGACGCGGCGTCGCGCGCGCGCACACGCCTTGTTATGCATGCGCGCTTCGCGAGATCCTGCAGCGAGATTGTCGTCGATGGCAGCCATCCCGGTCCCCTCGTTCGATCCGCGTCCGCAGAATGAACCGCTGCTGCCGGAAATCAAGGCTGCGTTCGCCCGCGTCCTGGAGAGCGGGAAGTTCGTCGGCGGGGAGTTCGTCGAGAGCTTCGAGCGCGCGGCCGCGCGCGCGCTCGACGTTCCGCACGCCGCGGCCGTCTCGAGCGGCACCGATGCGCTGCTCGTCGCCCTGACGGCGCTCGGGATCGGGCCGGGCGACGTCGTCGTCACCACGCCCTTCACGTTCTTCGCGACCGCCGGCTCGATCGCGCGCGCCGGCGCACGGCCCGCGTTCGCCGACGTCGACCCGGCGACGCTCTGCCTCGCGCCCGAGCGCGTCGCCGAGCTGCTCGAGGGCGGCGGGAGGCGCCGCCCGGCCGGCCGCGTGCGGGCGCTGCTGCCGGTCCACCTCTTCGGGCGCGCGGCCGACGTCGCCCGCCTCTCCGCGCTGGCGCGCAGCCACGAGCTCGCCCTGGTCGAGGACGCGGCGCAGGCGTTCGGCGCGCGGGTGGACGGGCGCGCCGTCGGCGGCCACGGGACCTTCGGCTGCTTCAGCTTCTATCCCACGAAGAACCTCGGCGGCGTCGGCGACGGCGGGCTGGTGATCACGCGCGACGCCGCGCTCGACCGCGCTGTCCGCCGGCTGCGCAACCACGGGCAGGAGCCGGGCGCCGGCGGCGGCGACTACGTGCACGCGGCGATCGGCGGGAACTTCCGCCTCGACGCGCTGCAGTGCGCCGCGCTCGAGATCAAGCTGCCGCACGTCGCGCGCTGGAACACCGAGCGCGTCGACCTCGCGCGGCGGTACGACGAAGGGCTGCGCGCCGCCGGGCTCCAGGACCACGTGAAGCCGCCGCCGCGCGCAGACGGCGGCGCGCACGTCTACCACCAATACGTCGTGCGGGCCGAGCGGCGCGACGAGCTGCGCGCCTTCCTCGCGGCGCGCTCGATCGGCGCGGCCGTCTACTACCCGCGGCCGCTGCACCTGCAGCCGTGCTTCCGCGACCTCGGAGTTCGGGAGGGGGAACTTCCGGTCGCGGAGCAGGCGGCGCGCGAGGTCCTCGCGCTCCCGATCCACCCCGGCCTCGCGCCGGAGCAGGTCGACGCGGTGGTCGCCGCGCTCGCCGCGTTCTACGGGCGCGGCCGGGGTTGACGGTGGAGGCGACACCGCGCCGCTTCCCGCTGCCGGCGCTGCTGGCGGCGGTCGCGCTGGTCGCCTTCGCGCACCTCTCGCTGCCGCGCATCCCGCTGCTCCTCGACGAGGCGACGTATTTCGCGGGCGGCGGCGAGGGGCGCGGCGCCGTGCTCGCGCTCCACTGGCTCGACTTCGAGACGACGCTGGTGGGGCGCGGCGTCGTCGCCCACCGCGTCGTCCCCCTCGTGCTCGAGGCGCTGCTGCTGGTCGGCGCGGCGTCCTGGCTGCGTGCGCGCGTCGGCGCGCCCGGCCTGGCGCTCCTCGCGCTGGCCGCCTACCTCGCCCATCCGATCCGTTTCGAGAGCGTGGTGCGCGTCGGCGCGCGCGCCGTCCCGGTCGGCGAGGTCCTGATCGCCGCGGCGGTCGCGCTCGCCGAATGGGGCGGACGGAGGCGGCGGCCCGAGCTGCTCGCCGCGGCCTTCGTCGCCGCGGTCGCCGGCGCGAGCGGACTGCCGACCGCGGCCGCGTTCGCGCTGCCATTGCTGCTCGCCGTCGAGTGGCCGCTCGCGGCGACAGGGACGCTCGCGGCGGGGCTCGCGGTCGGCGGCGCACTGAGCTTCCTCGAGCCGGCGTCCGCCGCCGCCGCGGTCACCGCGCTGAACGGCGGCCGCCTCCTGCTCGAGCCGTGGCGCACCGGACTGATCCACCCCGCCCCGCCGGGCGGCTGGCTCGACGGCTGGAACCTGGCCGGGGTCGCCGCGCTCGCCGCCGTCATGGTGGCGGCGCACGTGACGATGCGGCGGTTCGCCGCGTGGGCCGCGCTCGCGGCGCTGCTCGCGCTGGCGGCCGCGCCGGCGCTGCGCGTGCCGCGGACCGGGCTGCAATACCTCGGCGACGGGATCACCCCCGAGGCGTTCCTCCCCGCGTTCGCGCTCGCCTTCGCGGCGCTCGCGGCGCTGCCGCGCCTCTCGGCGGAGTCGGGCGCGCGCCGCCTCCTCTCGTGCGCACCGCTCTTGGCCGCGGTCGTCGTGACCGCGATCGGGGCCGCGCGCATGCCGGCGCGCTTCGTCGATCCGCGCGCGCTGCTCGAGGCGGCGCTCGCGGTCGCGCCCGAGCAGCCCGAGCTCCACGTGCTCGAGGGCGAGGCGCTGCTGCGCGAGGTCGCCTTCGCGCCGCCGGGGCGCCAGGAGCCGCTCGGCAAGGCGGCGCTCGCGGCCGCGGAGCGCGCGCTGCGCGGCCGGCCGGGCGACGCCGGGGCGCTCGCGCTGCGCTCGCTCGCGCACGCGCTGCTCGGCCGCATCGACGACGCGCGCGCCGCGAGCGACCGGCTGCTCGCGCTCCACCCCGAGGACTGGCGCTCGCTCGTCGCGCGCGCCGAGATCGAGGCGGTGGCCGGCGACGACGTCGCGGCGCTGCGCTGGCTGCGCGCGGCGCTGCAGCATCGCACCGACCCGCTGCTGCGCACGCGCTACTCCGCGCTGCTCGAACGGATCTACGAGGCGGTGCGCGTCGACCTCGCCGACCGCCGCTTCGCCGATGCGCGCAGCCGCTGCGAGCGGCTCGCGGAGGCGGCGCCCGAGGAGTTCCAGGCGCGCCTCACCGTCGTCGACACCTATCGGCTCGCGGGCGACCTCCCGAACGCGATCGCGCTCGCGGAGCGCCTGTTGGCGGACCGCCCGCACGATCCGCAGGTCCTGCAGCGGCTCGCCTCGCTCCTCGAGGAGGTCGGCGAGCGGGCGCGCGCGGACGCGCTGAAGCGCGAGCTGCTCGAGCTGCGCAACGCCACGTCGGCGGCGGGCAAATGAGCCGCGGCGCGCGGCTCGCCGCGGCGGCGCTCGCCGTCGCGGCCCTGGCGGCGTGGTTCCACTCGACCTACGCCTTCGACGGCGTCGCGCTCTTCGACGAGGGGCTGCTCGCCGACGGCGCGGTGCGCGTGCTCGACGGCGAGCGGCTCGGGCGCGACGCCTTCGTGCCGTACGGGCCGGCGTCGTACTGGGTGCTGGCGCCCGTCTTCCAGGCGTTCGGGTCGACCCTTGGCGTGCTGCGCGCGACGACGGTCGTGCTGCAGGCGTTGTGCGACGGCGGCCTCTTCCTTCTCGCGGCGACGACGGCGACGATCCCGGGCGCGCTGCTCGCGGCGGGATTCCTGATCGTCGCGCACGGCTCGCTCCACAAGAGCTTCCTGGTCGTCGCGACGCTCCTCGTCCTGCTCGCGCTGAAGATCGTCACGCGGCGGGGCGAAGGCGGCGGGCGCGGCACACTCGCGCGCGCGCTCGACGCGGGAGCGTGCCTTGGCGTCGCCTTCCTCTTCCGCCACGACGTCGGTGCTTTCGGGGCCGTCGCGCTGCTAGTCGTCGTTCTGCTCGATCGCAACACGACTGCGCCGCGGCTCGCGGGCGCGGCGGCGGGCTTCCTCGCGACGGTCGCGCCCGCGGCGCTGGTGCTGCTCTTCCTCGGCCTCGATCCGCGCGCGTGGTGGGACCACGAGTGGCAGCGCATCGCCGTCCAGGAGCGGATCGCGGTCGCGTTCCCGTGGCCCGCGGGCGCGGACGGGTGGCGCTGGGGGCGGGCATTCCTTTCGGCGGCCCTGGTGCTCGCGCCGTGCGTTCACCTGGTGTGGGGCGGCGGGGCGCTGGTGCGGATCGTCCGAGGCGGGAAGCGCGACGGGGACGCGGCGCGCGCCGGCGCGGCGCTCTTCGGGCTGCTGCTGCTGAACCAGGCGCGGCTGATCCCGTCGGCGAACCACCTGTTCCAGGCGATGGCGCCACTCGCGCTGGCGCTCGGCGACCTGCTGGCGCGGCGGCGGGAGCCGGCGGCGCCGCCGGCACCGACGAAGGCCGGGCCGCCGCGCCTTGCGCTCGCCGGCCACGGCGCGCTCGCGCTGCTCTTCGCGGCGCTCGTCGCCTGGTGCGCGACGCTGCGCGACGGCCCCTACTCGGGGACCTTCACGCAGCGGCTCGACCACGGCGTGGCGCTCGACCTCGCGACCGGCGGCGTGCGGCTCGATCCGGCGGAGGCGCAGGTGCTCGCGGCGCTGGTGCGCGCGATCGACGAGCGCAGCGGACCCGGCGACTTCCTCGTGACGAGCCCCGGCTGCCCGCTCCTCGCCTTCCTGGCGCGGCGGCGCCTCGCGCTCCCCTACGCCGAGCCGGCCTACTACTACCACGAGACGCGCTTCCAGGAGGAGGCGATCGCGGCGCTCGAGCGGCGCCGGCCGAAGCTCTTCGTGCACGATCCGCGGCCCGCCGCGACCTTCACGATGGAGCGCGACGCGCCGCTCGTCGCGCGCTGGCTCGCGCAGCGCTACCGGCCGGTCGCCCGCTTCGACCGCTTCACGCTGCTCGAACTGCGGCCCTGAACGGCGCCGCGCTGCGCCGCGGAGTCAGCGGGACGACCACGCCGGCGGCGGCAGCAGGAGCCAGGCGCGGTGGTCGTCCTGCTGCGCAACCTCGACCACGAGCGGCTCCGTCTCATGGCCGTCGCCCGCCGAGAGCACGAGCTCGGCCTCCCAGACGCCGTGCGCAGGATCGAGGAAGAGCGGCGCGTCGGGCGGCCCGTCGTCGCGCGGCGCGGCGGGGAAGGCCTGGTGGGCGAGGCGGACGAGGGGGGAGCGCAGCTCGACGCCCGCGAGCGGCGCGGCCGCGTGGATCGCGATCGCGACGCGCGCGCCGTCACGTTTCGCCGCGACGTGGATCCGCGCGCCGCTCGTGCCGTAGCAGTCGCCGCGGTCGAGCGCGTCGAAGAGCGCGGTGCGCGTGAGCTCCGGCGCGCTCACCGCCGTCACGCCCTGGAACGCGTAGCGCCGCCCCTTCGGCCACTCGATGCCGACCAGGCCGCCGGGGCGGCCGAGGTGGCCGTCGCCGTCGGCGACGAGCGCGAGCCGCTGCCCGCGCGCCAGCGCCGCGCCGATCGCCGTGCCGCGTTCGGGCGGCAGCTCCTGCTCGTGGTTGCCGTGGAGCGGAAAGGCGGAATCGTGCGAGAAGGAGTCGCCGTGCCACGAATACGCCTCGGCGAGCTTCTGGCGCGGCAGGTCGCCCGGCTCACCGTAGTCGTACCCGCGTTGCGCGGTGCCGCCGTCCCACAGCGGATGGTGCACGATCACGAGCAGCCCCGGATCGCGGCCGACGGTGCGCGCGAACGCGGCGAGGTCGGGCGGCGCCGGCGGCGGCGAGGCGACGGCGCGTGCGACGACGTGGCGATGGCCGGCGACGGCGTCGGTCCACTCCCAGGCCGTGAAGACGACGAAGCGGCCGTCGGACGTCTCCCGCTGCGCGAGGTCGGCGAGCCAGGCGCCGTCGAAGGTGGGCGCCTCGCGATGCTCGCTCAGCGCGACGAAGTCGAGGCGCGCGACGTCGCGCGCGTAGGCGAGCGCGCGCGGCGGAGTGCTGGTCGCATGGCCGCCGAGCAGCGTGTGGTTGTGCAGCGAGCCGAACCAGAGGCGCTCGGACGGATCGGCGGTCACGTGGAGCGGCGCCGAGAGACCGCGCAGCGCGGCGCGCCCGTCGCCGCCGCGGAAGGTCGCGGCGATGCGGTGCCAGCCAACGTCGGGCGCGGTGAGCCCGACCTCGACGCCGTGCGGCCGCTCGCGCTGTGCGTCGGCGGCGACCGCGACGCTGCGGACCTTGCTTCCGAGCGCGAGCTCGAGGATCCCCTCCGGCACCGGCGTCTCGGCGCTCGAGCGCGACTTGCCGCTCCAGTCATCCATGAAGTCGACGACGACGCGCAGCGGCGCGCCCGGCGGCGCGGTGGCCGGCGCCAGCACGCGCAGCCACTTCGGGTTCGCGTCGACCGTGCGCACCGGCACGGTGCCGGCGAGCGCGACCACGTCGTCGGAGCCGCTGCGCACCTCGGCGAAGAGATCGAGGTCGAGCGGGAGCGGACTCGAGTCGGGGCCGAAGTCGGCGCGATGCGAGTCGCCGAGCGCGATCTCGAGCCGGGTCTTCGGATCCCACGCGACCGGCACCTCGACCTCGAACCAGCCTTGCTCTTGCGGGAGAGCGCGTACGGTGGCCTCCGCGCGCGGCGTGCGTTCGGGTCCGGCGACCAGCCATGCGCCGACCGTCGTCGCCCGTCCCGACCACTCGGCCAGCGGCGGCAGCGCGTAGCGCAGTTCGGCGCCGGCGAGGGGATGGCCCTCGTCGCGGTAGCCCTGCCAGACGCGCACGCGGCTGCCGGCCGGCAGCGCGCGCTCGATGCGGACGACGAGCGTGCCGTGCAGCACGGCCGGCGGCCCGTCGCGCGCCGCCGACGCCGCGCGCGCGAGCGGCGCGACGAGCAGCGGCGGATCGGAGCGGAACGTGCCGCCGACGGCGGGCGCGGGGTCGCGCGAGCACGCGGCGAGCGCCGCGGCGAAGACGAGCAGGAGGGCGAAGCCGGCGACGCGGGATTCGGCAGAGCCCACTCGGGATCGCGCAGGACGAAGGCGCGCGAGTGGTGCCGAAGAGAGGACTTGAACCTCCACTCCCTTGCGGGAACTAGACCCTGAATCTAGCGCGTCTGCCAATTCCGCCACTTCGGCACGAAAAGCGGGCGGTACTGTAGACGCGTCCGTGGTCGAGTCAAGCGAAGCGGGAAGCGTGTGGCCGCGCCAGGAAAAGTCGAGCGCCGAACGGTCGCGCGAAACCGCCGCGCGAGCCACGACTTCCACATCCTCGACAAGATCGAGGCGGGGCTGGCCCTCACCGGCACCGAGGTGAAGTCGCTGCGCAAGCACCAGATGACCCTGGTCGGGGCGTACATCCGGATCGACGAAGAGCGCACCGCCGCCTGGCTCGTCGGCTGCCAGATCCCCGAGTACTCGCACGGGACCTACGCCAACCACGAGCCGCTGCGCAAGCGCCGCCTGCTCCTGCACGAGCGCGAAATCATCAAGCTGCGCCAGTCGATCAAGACGGAGGGGACGACGATCGTCCCGCTCGAGATCTACTTCAAGGGGCCGTGGGCCAAGGTCGAGATCGCGCTGGTCAAGGGCAAGCAGAAGGCGGACAAGCGCGAGGCGCTGAAGAAGAGCGAGGCGAAGCGCGACATGGAGCGCTCCGCGCGAAGGCGGCCGTGACCGGCGCCGCGCGGCCCGCGCCGGCCCTGCGCCGCGAGTTGCTGCTGTTCCTGCTCGCGCTGGCCGCGACGGTGGCGGCGACGTGGCCGCTCGCGACCGAGCTCTTCTCGTTCGCGCGCCTCTCCGACAAGACGCTCGACGACCACGTCTACTGGTGGGACTTCTGGTGGATCCGGCAGGCGCTCGTCGTGCGCCACGTCGATCCGCTGTTCTGCCCCGACGTCTTCTGGCCGCACGGCGCGAACGTCGCCGTCTCGCCGCTCGCGCTGCCGTACGGGCTGCTCGCGCTGCCGCTGCAGGCGGTGTTCGGCGAGCTTCAAGGCGCGGTCGTCGCCGTCAAGCTCCTCGGCTTCCTCACGTTCCCGGTCGCCCTGCACGGGACGTCTCTCTTGGTGCGCCGCTTCGGCGTGGGCTTCTGGCCGAGCGTGCTGGCGGGCGCGCTCTTCGCCTTCCCGCCGTTCCGGATCCTCCACCTCGGCCGCATCCACTATCTCGCGGGGGCGCTCGTCCCGTGGTTCCTGTGGGCCGGGCTGCGCGCCGGGGACGCCGGGCTCTCGCGGCGCGCGCGCGTCGGCCGGGTGGGCCTCGCGGCCCTCCTCTTCGCGCTGGCGGGAGCGACCGACGCGTCGCTGCTCTTCGAGATGGCGCTCGCGGCGTTCGCGGTCTGCGTCTTCGAATGGCGGCGCGGCGCGCGTCCTCTTGCCGCGGCGGGGCGCTGGTGCGCGTGCGGTCTCATCGGCGCGCTGCTCCTGTCGCCGCTCCTGGTCCCGTTCCTCACGGAGGCGGTCGCGGCGCGCGGGCGCGACGCGGCGAGCCGGCTCGAATTCGAGGAGACGCCGAGCATCGTGCAGAAGGTGCTCTCGCCCGACCTCGTCGGCGTCGTCTGGCACGTGCTGCCCGCCTGCACCGAACTCGTCGCCATGGATCCGGCGGAGCGTGCGCTTCCAGGCGAGAAGAAGTCGAGCGCGCGCCTCTCCGCCGACAACTACGAGAGTCTCCGCCCGCCGTCGACCGTGCCCGGTGCATCCGGAATCGAGGCGGGCGTCGAGCTGCTGGCACTCGTCGTCGTCGTCGTCGCGCTCGCGATCGGCGTGCGGCAGCGCGGGGCGTGGACGTTCGCGGCGCTCGCGGCGTTCGGCTTCGTCCTCGCTCTCGGTCCGCTGCGCGGCGAGGGGGAGGGGGCGGTCCACCTTCCTCTTCATTGGCTGACCAAGGTCGTCCCCGGGCTGGCGGCCGGCCGCTACCCGGCGGCGTTTCTGCGCACGTTCGAGCTCGGGACGGCGCTGGCCGCGGGGCTCGCGGGGATCCGCGCGCCGCGCTGGCTCACGGTGGCTGCGGCGGTCGCGGTCGCGGTCGACCTCGCGACGGCGCCGCTGCGGCCGCTGCGCTTCGCGCCGGTCGAGATCGAGGAGGCGCACGAGCTCATCCGCGCCGACCCGGCGACGGGCGCCGTGCTCGAACTGCCGCCGCGGCTCGAGATCGGCCTGCGCCGCATGGGGCTCGGGCAGATCGTGCACGGCCATCCGCTCCTCGCCGGTCCGCTGACGCGCGTGCGACCCGAGGCGCGCGCATTCTTCGAGCAGGAGCCGCTCGTGCAGCGGCTGCTCCACCCTCCGACCCTCTCCGCGGGCGACGACGCCCGGCTCGCGGCCGAGATCCGGGAAGACCAGGACGTGGCGCGGCGCTACGACCTGCGCTGGATCGTCCTGCGGCGGACGCTCGCGCTGCACGACGCGGCGGCGTTCGTGAACCTCCTCGACTACGTCGCGCGCCACGGGTGGAAGGCGGTCGAGACGCGCGAGGGCCACTGGCTGGTCCGGATCGAGGACGCGTAGGCGGGCGGCCCGGCTATCATCCGCCGTCCGGATCGCGTGGGGGCGCAACGGTTTCGACCGGGTGGACCCGCGACGAAGATGGCGCTTCGAGCTTCCAGGAGGCTCGTTAAACCGCTGGGAAAACGCTACGTGCGGACACTCACTACGCACTGGCTGCCTAAGAACTAGGCAGTCACGGCCGGTCTTCCTCGCCTGTGGGGGGACATGTGCCGCCACTCAGCAGGCTGGTCGCGTACGCCTGGCCCCGGCGTACGCGATGAGAACACGGGGCTGAGCTGACGGTCGATCCTGTCGATCGGAGCCCGGCAGCTGACGCAGTACGTAGATCGACTACAAGCGTAGAGGTCTTCGGCGCGGCACCCTGGGACGCGGGTTCGACTCCCGCCGCCTCCACCATTTCGACGACTTCCCACTCCGGTGGATGAATGACCGGCCCGACCCCTCGCCTTCGGCACCGGCTCCTCGCGCTGCTCGGGGTCGGCGCATGCCCGCTCACGGCGTGCAGCGGCCCGATGGACGCGGTCGCGAACCTCGAGGGGCTCTACGCGACGCACGGCGAGGAGGCCGCGACCTACAGCACCGAGGACCCCGAGCGCAACTCCGTCGAGTTCGGCATCGAGAACCTGGCCGAGATCTGGGCGTGCGAGGAGGACGACCTCGACGACTTCGAGTTCGCCCGCGCGATCGCCGCCGCGAGCGAGATCGGGCGCAGCGACCCCTCGAAGATCCTGCGGGCGCGCGGCTACGAGACGGCGGCCGCGCTCTGGCGCTCCCATCCGGGCGGCCCTTTCCGGTTCGAGGCGCACCCCGTCGACGAGAACGACGTGAAGAAGATGTGCGAGCCGCTCGAGGCGGTGGTGGCCGCCACGGAAGACGAGCGGGAAGTCCTCGCGCTCGGCCGTTCGGCCGACATCGCCGCCGCGGCGAAGAGCGTCGGGGCGCTGCGACCGGACAGTTTCGCGACGGCGCGCCGGCTCCTGGTGCTCGTCGCGCGCTGCGGGGAGGTGGTGGAGGAGAGCGACGCGGCGCCGGCGACGAAGCAGGCGCTGCACGCGGCGGCGCTCGCGCTCGCGGGCCAGGCCGCGTTCCTCGCCGCGAAGCCCGACGTCGAGATCGCCGCCGGCGCCGGGCGCGCCCACGGCGCGGCCGACGACGGCAGCGAGGCGCGCGCAGGCGCGGGCCACCTCCTGCTCGCCGTCGATCCGGCCTCCGCGACGATCGAGTTCGGCAGGGTCTGGGACCGCCTGCGCGACCCGCTGGTGAAGATCGTGCTGCTGAAGGGGCTCGGCGATTCGGGGCTGGCGGCGGAGGGGATCCACCCGAGCCTGCGCGGCCCGCTGCTGCACGACCTCGACCCCGACGAGGAGAATGCGGCGCTGCGCTACTGGTCGAAGCGGACGCTGACGAAGCTCCTGAAGCTCGACCCGGAGAAGGCGAGCGAAGGCGAATTGCGGGCGAAGTGGATGGCGCTCGGCGACTGGGACGTCGGCGCGAGGCGCTCGTGATCGAGACGCACTTCAGCCCGGCGGAGCGCACCTACGACGGGCGGCAGCTCCGCAGCCACTTCGCGCTCGACGAGTTCGGGATCGTCGGCGACAGCATGGTGGCCTTCATCGGGTCGTGCCGCGTCGAGCTCACGGAGATGGTCGACCTCGTCGACGTCCGCGCCGGCGCGTTCATCGCCAGCCCGCTCATGGTCCACTTCATCGTCGAGCACTTCGGCGTTTCGCTGGTCGAGATGGTCCTGCGCCAGCGTCTCCTCGCCCGCCTCGCCGCCGACCGGCTGCGCGAGTCGGGCGTCGAAGACCTCGTCGTGCGCGGCAACGACGTCTGGGTCGGGGAGAAGAAGGCGAGCGTCTGCGTGGCGACGCGCTCGCCCGTCTCCTGCCTCGTCCACCTCGGGGTCAACGTCCGGACCGAGGGGACCCCGGTGCCGGCCTTCGGGCTCGCCGAGCGGGGCCTCGAAGCGGAGCCGTTTGCCCGAGCGCTGCTCTCCCGCTACGCGCGCGAAATGGCCGATGTGCAGGTCGCAGCCTCGAAGGTGAAAGGGGTCCCGTGACCGAAGGCGAGCGCAGCGAGAAGCGGCCGGCCCGCTGGAAGGGCGCCGCGCGCGTCCTGGTCGCCGTCCTGCTGCTCGGCGCGGTGCTCGAGTTCTTCGTCTCGTGGCGCGACCGCGTCTCCTGGCCGAGCCGCTACGGCGCGACGCCGCTGGTCGGCTCGCTCGAGGTCGGCGCCGACCCGCCGCGCTTTCACTGCGACCGCGGCGAGCGCGCCGGCACGACGCTCGAGTTCGTCCCTTCGACGGACACGCATCGCGGCCTGTGGGACGCCGTGGTCGAGACGCGGCCCGACGGGAAGCAGGAACGGATCGCGCTCGACCAAGCCCAAGGGAAGGAGCTCGAGAAGCAGCCGGAGGAGGGGCTGCTCACGACGTTCGGGCGGCTGGTCCGCAAGCCGGAGGCGCTCGCGATCGCGATCGCGCTCTACGTCGTCGCCGGGATGATCTCGTTCCAGCGCTGGCACGTGCTGCTGCGCGCCGCGCACGTCGACGCCCGCTTCTGGCGCGCGCAGAAGCTCGCCTTCATCGGCCTCTTCTTCAACAACATCATCCCCGGCATGACGGGCGGCGACCTGGTCAAGGCGATCATGGTCGCGCGCGACCATCCCGAGCAGCGGCCGGCCGCCATCCTCTCGGTGATCATCGACCGCATCATCGGGCTGCTCGGCCTCGTGCTGGTCGCGGTCGGAGCGCTCCTGTTCCAGACCGGGCCGCAGTACGAGGAGATGGCCAAGAAGCTCCACTGGATCCTGCTCGCGATCGCTGTCGGCGGCGTGGTGATGCTGTCGAAGAAGCTGCGGCGACTGCTCCTGCTCGACCGGCTCATGAACGCACTGCCGTTCGCGGAGACGCTGCACAAGCTCGATCGCGCCGCGATGCTCTTCCGTTCCGCGCGCTGGCAGCTCGCCTACTCCGTCGCCGTCTCGCTCGTCATCCACGGGATGATCTTGACCGCGATCGGCGTGCTGGGCCGCGCGATCGGCATCACGATCCCGTTCCTCGACTTCTACACGCTCGCACCGCTCGCCCTGATCGCGGCGTCGCTGCCGATCAGCCCCGGCGGCATCGGCGTCGGCGAGATGGCGTTCGTCTTCCTCTTCGCGAAGGCGAACGTGCCGGGCGCGCAGGCCTTGACGCTCTCCTTCTCGTATCGCGCCGTGATGATGGCCGTCTCCCTGATCGGCGGCGTCCTGATGGCGCTGCAGCACGAGAAACCGCCGACCAGGAAGGAGTACGACGCGGAGGCGAAGGAAGAGGAGAAGCTCGGCGAGGGCGACGACGGCAATGGCGCGCGCAAGAGCGGCGCGCCGCCGCGCACCGGCGACGAGGACCCCCGCCCCGGCCCCGCGAACGCGTAAGCTCCGCCGCTCCTCCGGCGGAGCCCTCGCATGTCCCTGCTCGTCCTCGGTTCGGTCGCGTTCGACGACGTGAAGACGCCGTCGGGCTATCGCGAACGCGTGCTCGGCGGCTCGGCGACCTACTTCGCCTGGTGCTCGGCGCTGCTGGTGCGGACCGACCTGATCGCGGTGGTCGGGCGCGACTTCCCGGCGGAGTTCCGCGATCTCCTGAAGGGGCGCGGCGTCGGGCTCGACGGCCTCGTGACGATGGCCGACACCGACACGTTCCACTGGTCGGGCCGCTACGGCGACGACTTGAACGTCGCGCAGACGAACTGGGTCAAGCTCAACGTGCTCGGCAAGTGGAAGCCGGCCGTGCCCGAGGCGTTGCGCGACCACACCTACGTCTTCCTCGCGAATGATTCGCCGACGAACCAGCTCGCGACGCTCGCGCAGATGAAGCGGCCGAAGTTCGTCCTCTGCGACACGCGCGACATGTGGATCCAGGAGCAGCGCGCCGCCCTGGAAGAGGTGATGCACCAGACCGACGGCATCGTCCTGAACGACGGCGAGGCGCGCCTGCTCTCGGGCGAGTCGAACCTGATCCGCGCCGCGCACCGGCTCCACGATCTCGGAAGCCACATCGCGATCATCAAGAAGGGGGAGCACGGCGCCTTCCTCTCGATCGAGGGGAAGGGCTACGCGCTGCCGGCCTACCCGGTCCCCGAGGTGGTCGATCCGACCGGGGCGGGCGACTCCTTCGCCGGCGGCCTCATGGGCTACGTCGCGCACGCCGACCGCACCGACTTCGCGACGCTGAAGCACGCGATGCTCGCCGGGACGATCACGGCGTCGTTCTGCGTCGAGGACTTCTCGCTCGACCGGCTGAAGTCGCTCGACCGGCCGACCTTCGAGAGGCGGCTCGCGGAGTTGAAGGAGTTCGTCACGCTGTGAGGTCGCAGTGCGCCTGTTCGTCGCGCTCGAGCTCGATCGCGGACTGAGGCGCGCGCTCGCCGAGGGCGGCGAGCGCGTGGGGATCCTGGGCCGCAACGTCCGGTGCATCGACGAGTCGCGCCTCCACCTGACGCTGCGCTTCCTCGGCGAGACGGCCGACGAGCGCATCCCGGACGTGATCGAGGCGGTGGAGGAGGCGGTCGAGGGGATGGCCCCCTTCGCGATCGTGGTCCGCGGCCTCGGCGCCTTCCCCAAGCCGCAAGTGGTGCGCGTGCTGTGGGCCGGCATCGAGCCGAGCGCGCCGCTCGCGACGCTGACGCGACGGGTCGACGAGGCGATCCGCAGCCGCGGCTTCCCGCGCGAGCCGCGCGGCTTCACGCCCCACATCACGCTGGTGCGAGCGCAGGGGAGGCCGGGGCGGGCCGCGGGGGAGCTCGACCCGGAGCTGCCGCGCTTCGGCGAGCAGGAGGTCGACGCCATCTCCGTGATGGAGAGCCGGCCGTCACCGCGCGGGCCGACGTACGTCCCTTTGGCGCGGGTGGAACTGCCCGACACGGGGTCTTGAAGCTCGGGACAGATCCTGAAGTGGGACGGATCTTCGAGCGAGACCTTGAAGCGGGCTCGAGGCCCCCGTACCATCGTTCTACTTTCGTTCGTAATGGCGCGAACGGGAGCGGGTCGGGCGGGGATGCCCCACCCGATGCAACCAGAGGAGGGTCTCCGTGACGTCCGCGAACAGCTCCGATCGACACGACCGGTCCGAACGGGGGGAGAAGGCCGACCGCCCCGACAGGTCCGAAAAGCCCGACAAGTTCGACAAGTCCGAGAAGGCCGACGCCCAGCGCAAGCAGGCGGTCACGGACGTGCTGGGCCAGATCGAGAAGCAGTTCGGCAAGGGGTCGATCATGCGCCTCGGCGAAGGGCGCATCGTCCCCATCGCCGGTATCTCGACCGGCTGCCTTTCGCTCGACATGGCGATGGGAGGCGTCGGCATCCCGCGCGGCCGAGTGACGGAGATCTTCGGGCCGGAGAGCTCGGGAAAGACGACGCTCACGCTGCACTGCATCGCCAATGCGCAGCGCGCCGGCGGCATCGCGGCCTTCATCGACGCCGAGCACGCGCTCGACCCGGTCTATGCGCGCAAGCTCGGGGTCGACCTCGATGCGCTGCTCGTCTCGCAGCCCGACACCGGCGAGCAGGCGCTCGAGATCGCGGAGATGCTGATCCGCTCGGGCGGGGTCGACCTCGTCGTCATCGACTCGGTCGCGGCGCTCGTGCCGAAGGCGGAGATCGAGGGCGAGATGGGCGAGTCCCACATGGGCTTGCAGGCGCGCCTCATGTCGCAGGCGCTGCGCAAGCTGACCGGCGCCATCTCCAAGTCGAACTGCGCCATCGTCTTCATCAACCAGATCCGCGAGAAGATCGGCGTCATGTTCGGCAATCCCGAGACGACGACCGGCGGGCGTGCGCTGAAGTTCTACGCCTCGATGCGCATCGACATCCGGCGCATCGGCAACCTCAAGGTCGGCGAGGAGACGATCGGGGCGCGGGCGCGCGCGACGGTCGTGAAGAACAAGGTCGCGCCGCCGTTCCGCAAGACCGAGTTCGACATCCTCTTCGACGAGGGGATCTCCTACACGGGCGACCTCGTCGACCTCGGCGCGCTGCACCGGGTGCTCGAGAAGTCGGGGACCTGGTTCTCCTACGGGCAGCTGCGGATCGGGCAGGGACGCGAGAAGGCGATCGAGTTCCTCAAGGCCAACAAGGACGTCGCCGCGAAGGTCGACGCGCAGATCCGCGAGGTGGTCGCGAGGAACGCGCTGCCGGCCGCCGAGCGGAACGAGGCCGCCGCCTCGAACGGCGGCGTCGCGGCGACGGCCGGGACGATGGCGGGGACGGGGGCCAACACGACCTCCGCTGGGACGGGCGGCGCGAAGCCGCCGGCCGCTCCGCCGCCCGCAACGAACGCGTCGGGCGCGTCGGGCGCGTCGGGCGCGTCGGGCGCGTCGAGCGCAGCGAACGCGTCGAACACGTCAAACGGCGGGCGCCCCGCGAGCGCCGCGGCATCGGGCGCTTCGGCCAAGGAGAACGACGTCGCCCGCAAGCCGGTCGCCGCACCCGCGACCCGCAAGTAGTCGATTCGCGCGGCGAGCGGCGGCGCGGCACGGACTGCGCGCCGCCGGTGCCACGGCGGCCGTGCCGCCGGTGCCACGGCGGCCGTGCCGCCGGTGCCACGGCGGCCGTGCCGCCGGTGATGGTTAAATGTCGCGTCCTTCACGTCTCGCAGGATGCGACGTACCCATGACCCTTGCGACCTCCGCGACCTCGGCGCAGATCCGGGCGACCTACCTCGACTTCTTCAAGAAGCGGGGCCACACGGTCTGCCCGAGCGCCTCGCTGGTTCCGGACGACGATCCGACCCTGCTCTTCACCGGAGCGGGGATGAACCAGTTCAAGGACATGTTCCTCGGGCGCGGGACCCATCCGTTCCAGCGCGCCTCGACGACCCAGAAGTGCCTGCGCCTGCCCGACCTCGACAACGTCGGCCGCACGCCGAGCCACCACACCTTCTTCGAGATGCTCGGCAACTTCAGCTTCGGCGACTACTTCAAGTCCGAGGCGATCGCGTGGGCCGACGAGCTGCTGCGCACCGGATACGGGCTCGACAGGAAGCGGCTCGGCATCACCGTCTACCAGGACGACGACGAGGCGGCGGAGTGCTGGAAGAAGCTCGGCTACGCGGCCGACCGGCTGTGGCGCTTCGGGGAGAAGGACAACTACTGGCCGAGCGAGGCGCCCTCGAAGGGGCCGAACGGGCCGTGCGGGCCGTGCTCGGAGATCTACTTCGACTGGGGCGCGAAGCCGGGCTGCCCGAAGGGCGGGGAGTGCGACCCGAGCTGCGGCTGCGGACGCTGGCTCGAGATCTGGAACCTCGTCTTCACCCAGTTCGACCGGCGCGACGGCGGCGAGCTGAAGCCGCTGCCGCAGCGCAACATCGACACCGGGATGGGGCTCGAGCGCATCGTCCGGGTGATGCAGGGCAAGCCGACCAACTTCGACACCGACCTCTTCGCGCCGATCCTGGCGAAGATCTCGGCGCTGTCGGGCCGGAAGTACGGCGAGGACGCCCGCCTCGACCGTCCGATGCGGCGCATCGCCGACCACATCCGCGCGTCGGTGTTCACGATCGCGGACGGCGTGGTCCCCTCGAACGAGCGCCAAGGCTACGTCGTGCGCAAGATCCTGCGGCGCGCGCTCGCCGACGGGCTCGACGCGCTCGGCATGAACGGGCCGTTCCTCGCGGAGCTCGCGCCGACGGTGATCGCGGTCCCGGGCATGGCGGAGGTCTTCCCGGAGATCCGCCGCCTCGAGAGCAAGATCGTGCAGGTGGTGGGCGAGGAGGAGAAGCGCTTCCTCGAGACCTACACCAAAGGCCGCGCGCGTCTCGACGAAGAGCTGGCGAAGGCGGCGAAGGCGGGCGCGAAGACGCTCGACGGCCGCGTCGTCTTCTACCTCTGGGACACGGCCGGCTTCCCGTCCGACCTGACGCGGCGCATCGTCGAGGAGCGCGGGCTCCCGTTCGACGAGGCGGGCTTCGAGGAGGCGATGGAAGAGCAGCGCGCGCGCTCGCGCGCCGGGTCGACCATGCAGGGCGACATCTTCGCGGGCGGGCCGCTGAAGGAGCTCAAGCGCGAGCTCGAGGCGACGCGCTTCACGGGCTACGAGGAGGACGCGCGCGAGGCGGCGCTCGCGGTGATCCTGAAGGGCGAGGCGCGAGTGAAGACGGCGACCGAGGGGGACGACGTCGCGCTGGTCTTTTCGGCGTCGCCCTTCTACGCGGAGGGCGGCGGCCAGGTCGGCGACCGCGGCGAGTTCGCCTCCGACAGCTTCCGCGTGCGCATCCGCGACACGACGAAGCGCGACGGGTACCACCTCCACCACGGCACCGTCGTCGCGGGCAGCGTGAGCGAGGGGCAGAAGGGACGCCTCGTCGTCGACGCCGCGCACCGTTCTCCGACGCGGCGCAACCACACCGCGACCCACCTGCTGCACTGGGCGCTGCGGTCGGTGCTCGGCAAGGGGGTCGAGCAGAAGGGCTCGCTCGTCGACTCCGAGCGGCTGCGCTTCGACTTCAGCTTCCAGGGCGCGGTGCCGCCCGAGAAGCTGCGTCTGATCGAGCGCCTCGTGAACGAGCAGGTGGTCGCGAACCTCGACGTCTCGAAGAACGATAAGGGGTTCGACGAGGCGGTGGAAGCGGGGGCGATCGCGCTCTTCGGCGAGAAGTACGGCTCCCGCGTGCGCGTCGTCGCCGTCGAGGACGGCGCGCCCGAGCGGCGCAGCGTCGAGCTGTGCGGCGGCACGCACGTCACGCGCACCGGCGACATCGGGGCGTTCAAGATCGTCTCCGAAGGGGGCATCGCGGCGGGGGTCCGCCGCATCGAGGCGGTGACCGGCCTGAAGACGCTCGACTTCATGCAGCAGCGCGAAGATCTGGTGCGCGCGGCCGCGGCGACGCTCAAGTCGTCGGTCGAGGAGCTGCCGGCCCGCATCGCGTCCCTGCAGGACGAGCTGAAGAAGCTGCGCAAGGAGGCCGACAAGTCGGCGCGCGCCGGCAGCGGCGTCGAGATCGACGCGCTGCTCGCCTCCTCCGAGGCGATCGGCGCGCTCCACTGGATCGGCCGCGCGGTCGACGCGTCGGGCGACGCGCTGCTGCGCCTGGTCGACCAGTGGAAGCCCAAGGCGGCGGCGGGGTCGGTGCTCGTGCTGGTCGGCAAGGAGGGCGACAAGGCGCCGCTCGTGGTCGCGTGCGACGAGGCGGCGCAGAAGCGGGGCGTCAAGGCGGGTGACTTGTGCCGCGTGGTGGCCGGTGAGCTCGGCGGCGGCGGCGGTGGAAACCCCTCGCTCGCGCGCGGGCAGGGCAAGGCGGGCGGCGCGGTCGAGGGCGCGCTCGCGAAGGCACGCGCGCTGGTGGCGGCGGCCGCGGCGAAGTGAGTCGGCGCCCGCGTCGTCGGGGGACGCCGCAGCGTCGGTTCGCCGCGGCGCCGCTCGTCCGCCGGGCCGAGCCATTGATTGCCCCGGGAAGTCGCCGTAACCTTCCCCGATTCCGTCACGGCGGCGAAGTGGCTCCTCGTCGGGGCCGACCGCCGCACCGACTGCGATCCCGGCGCCGCCGCCAGCGGCGCGGGGTGCACCCGGAGAGGCCATGGCCGTCCCGAAGAAGAAGACGTCGCGACACCGCAAGGGCAAGCGCCGCTCGCACCACCACCTCATGCTCCCGAGCCTGTCGCGCTGCTCCCGCTGCGGGAAGGCATGCCGGCCCCACGCCATCTGCGACGCCTGCGGGTACTACGCCGGCAAGCGCGTGCTCGTCGACCTCGGCGAAGAGGCCTCGGCGAGCTGAGGCCGCCGCCCGCCGGCTGCGAGGGCTCCCGCAATGAAGATCGCCGTCGACGCCATGGGGGGAGATCGTGCCCCGGAGGAGATCCTCCTCGGTGTCGCGCGCGCTTTCGAGAAGGAGTTCGTCCGCCCGTCCGACGTGATCCTGGTCGGCGCGCCGGACGCGATGGAGCCCTGCTTCTCGAAGGCGCCCATCCTGCGCGAGTGCGCGTTCAAGCCGGCGACCGATGCGATCGAGAAGGGCGAGTCGCCCGTCAAGGTCCTGCGCAAGCCGCTCTCGTCGATCATGGTCGCCATGGACTGCGTGCGGAAGGGCGAGGCGGGGGCGTTCGTCTCGGCGGGCAGCACCAGCGCCTGCGTCGCCGCGGCGTGGCGCGTCCTCGGTCCGCTGCCGAAGGTCGACCGCCCCGGGATCGCGGTGACGTTCCAGGGCGCGAACGGCCCGATCACGATCCTCGACGTCGGCGCCAACGTGCACGCCAAGCCCAACCATCTGCTGCAGTACGGCGTGATGGGCGAGCTCTTCGCCCGCAACGTGCTCGGGACGACGAAGCCGCGCGTGGCGCTCCTCAACATCGGCGAGGAGGAGGAGAAGGGCAACGAGCTGGTGAAGAGCACGCGCGACCTCTTCACGGCAGCACCCTTCCACTTCGCCGGAAACATCGAGGGCAACGACCTCCTGGCGAACCGCGCCGACGTCATCGTCTGCGAGGGTTTCGTCGGGAACGTGGTGCTGAAGGTCTTCGAGGGCGTCGGCCACTACTTTCACGACACCGTGAAGGGGCCGCTCGCCGACGCCGCCGCGCAGAAGTCGCCGCTCGGCCAGGCGGTCGGCGGCATCATCAAGAAGCTCGACTACGCCGAGTACGGCGGCGCGCCGCTGCTCGGCGTGAACGGCCTCGTGATGATCATGCACGGCCGCTCCGATCGCCGCGCGATGGCGAACGCGCTCAAGGTGAGCGCGCAGTTCGTCCACGCCGACGTGAACCGTCAGATCGGCGACGCCCTGAACGGTGACGCTCCGAAAGGCGGCGCACCCGGAGCGGCGCCGTGACGCAGCTCGCGCGCGTCGGCATCCGCGGCACCGGGTCGTGCGTCCCCGCGAAGATCCTGCGCAACCAGGACTTCGAGAAGATGGTCGACACGAGCGACGAGTGGATCACGTCGCGCACCGGCATCAAGGAGCGCCGCGTGGTCGGGGCGGGCGAGTCGACCGCGACGCTCGCGCTCGAGGCGGGCCGGCGCGCCATCGCCGACGCCGGGCTCACGCCGCAGGACATCGACGTCGTGATGGTCGCGACGGTCACGCCCGACAACCAGTTCCCGTCGACCGCGTGCAAGATCCAGGTGCAGCTCGGCGCGACGCGCGCCGCCGCGTTCGACATCTCCGCCGCGTGCACCGGCTTCCTGTACGGGATGACGGTCGCCCGCGCGCTCATCGCGTCGGGGGCGGCGAAGAACATCCTGCTGATCGGCGCGGAGACGCTGTCGCGCATCGTCGACTACACCGACCGCACCTCGTGCATCCTCTTCGGGGACGGCGCGGGCGCGGCGGTGCTCTCGAACGAGTTCACGCGCGGCGAGGTGCTGCCGTCGCGGATCTTCGCGGACGGCTCCGGCTACGAGGTCATGTGGATCCGCACCGGCGGCTCGCTGGAGCGGCCGACTCCGGAGCTGATGGCCGCCGGCCACCACTTCATGCGCATCCGCGGCCGCGAGGTCTACAAGTTCGCCGTGAGCAAGATGGTCGAGCTGGTCGAGGAGCAGGTGAAGGCGAACCCCGAGCTCGAGCTCGGCTTCGTCATCCCGCACCAGGTCAACCTGCGCATCATCGAGAGCGCGCGCGAGCGCCTCGGCATCCCGGCCGAGCGCATCTACGTCAACATCGAGAAGTACGGCAACACGTCGGCCGCCTCGATCCCGATCGCCTTCGACGAGGCGGTGCGCAGCGGCGTGCTCGACTCCTCGCGCGGGAAGCTGGTGGTCTTCTGCGCGTTCGGCGCCGGGCTCACCTGGGGCTCCGGCGCGCTGCGCTGGTGAGACCGGACGCGTCCCGGAGTCCCGCATGAAGCGCGCGATCCTGTTCCCGGGCCAGGGCGCCCAGCACGTCGGCATGGGCCGCGAATTCCACTCGGCGTCGGCGGCGGCTCGCGGAGTCTTCGCGCGCGCCGACGAAGTGCTCGGCATGCCGCTGACGCAACTCTGCCTCGAGGGGCCGGAGGAGCGGCTCGCGGCGACCGACGTCTGCCAGCCGGCGATCCTCGCCTGCAGCGCGGCGATCGTGGCGGCCCTCGAAGAGCGCGGCGAGCTGCGCCGCGCCGACTTCGCGTGCGCGGCCGGGCTGTCGCTCGGCGAATACACGGCGCTCTGGTTCGCGGGCTCGCTCTCGCTCGAGGACGCGCTGCGGCTGGTGCGCGCGCGCGGCCAGTCGATGCAGCGCGCCTCCGACGCGAACGCGAGCGGCATGGTCGCCCTGTTGGGCGCGACCGAGGAGCAGGCGCGCGCCGTCTGCGCGAAGTTCGGGCAGGGCGACGTGCTGCAGCCGGCGAACTTCCTCGGCCCCGGGAACATCGCCGTCTCCGGCACCAAGATGGCGCTCGAGCGGCTGGTGGCGGGCGCGAAGGGCGAGGGGATCCGTAGAGCGGTGGCGCTCAAGGTCGCCGGCGCGTTCCACTCTCCGTTGATGGAACCAGCGCTGGCGCTGCTCGAGGCGGCGTTCGCGTCGGTGAAGCTCTCGCCGCCGGCGATCCCGGTGGTGTCGAACGTGACCGCCGCGCCGCACGGCGACCTCGCACAGCTCCGCGCGACCCTCCTGAAGCAGGTGACGGCGCCGGTGCTCTGGGAGAAGAGCGTGCGGTCGCTGATCGGGGAGGGCGTGCAGGAATTCGTCGAGGTCGGGCCGGGCAGCGTGCTGACCGGCCTGGTCGGCAAGATCGACCCGCGGGCGAAGTGCGTCAACGTGCAGAAACCCGGCGGCGAGCGCGCCGCCGCGGAAGGGGGGGCGAAGTGACGCCGGAGGCGGGTGCTTCGGGCGGTCCGCTCCAGGGGCGCGTCGCCTTGGTCACGGGAGCGTCGCGCGGCATCGGCCGGGCGATCGCACAGCGGCTCGCGCGCGACGGCGCCGACGTCGCCCTGGTCGCGCGCAGCGTCGAAGCGCTGGCGGAGACGAAGGGCGCGGCGGAGGCGGCCGGCCGTAGAGCGCTCGCGCTCGCGATCGACATCGCCGACGCCAAGGCGATCCAGGACGGGGTGAAGCGCGTCGTCGAAGAGATGGGCCGGCTCGACATCGTCGTGAACAACGCCGGCCTCACGCGCGACGGACTCGCGATGCGCATGTCGGACGAGGACTGGGACGCTGTGATCGACGTCGATCTGAAAGGCGTCTTCCTCTTCTGCCGCGCATCATTGCGCGCTCTTCTCAAGAGCCCCGCCGGTCGCATCGTCAACATCTCGTCGATCGTCGGGATGATCGGGAACGCCGGCCAGGCGAACTACGCGGCCGCGAAGTCGGGCCTGTTCGGCCTCACCCGCTCGCTCGCCAAGGAGCTCGGCGGGCGCAAGGTGACGGCGAACGTCGTCTGCCCCGGCTTCATCGAGACCGACATGACGAACGGTCTCAGCGCCGAGATCAAGCAGAATTCCCTGAAGTCGATCCCCCTCGGCCGTTTCGGCACGGGCGACGACGTCGCCGCGCTCGTCGCGTTCCTCTGCAGCGACGCGGCGAGCTACGTGACGGGGACCGTCGTCCCGATCGACGGCGGGCTGGCGATCGGCGGATTCGGCGGGTGACCGATCGCGCCGGGCGGCGTCCGAGGGCGCCCGGGCAGGCAATTCGGGAATCGGAGGCGGTATAGTCCCCGCGCTGTCGTCCCCGGGGCAGATGCCCCGAGCCGGGCGCGCGGCACGGCACGTCGACCATGCGAGAAGGATTGGAGGACCGACGGGTGTCTCAGACGATTGACGAACGGGTCATCAACATCATCTGCGAACAGATGGGCGCCAGCCGTGACAAGATCACGATGGAGACCTCGTTCGTGAACGATCTTGGCGCGGACTCGCTCGACACGGTCGAGCTCGTCATGGAGTTCGAGGACGAGTTCGACGTGAACATCCCCGACGAGGACGCCGAGAAGATCCAGACCGTCGGCGACGCCATCAAGTACATCAAGGAGCGGGTGGAGTAATCCCCGCCGATGGCGAAGCGCCGAGTCGTCGTCACGGGCCTGGGCTGCATCACGCCGCTGGGCGTGGGGGTCGAGGTCACCTTCGAGCGCATGCTCCGGGGGGAGAGCGGCATCGCGCCGATCACGGCGTTCGACGCCGCCGCCTTCCCGACGCGCATCGCGGGGGAGTGCCGCGACTTCAAGACCGAGGCGTTCTTCCCGGTCGTCGAGTCGAAGAAGCTCGACCGCTTCACGCAGATCGCCCTGGCGGCGTCCGACGAGGCGCTGAAGAACTCGAAGCTGAAGGAGGCGAAGTTCGACCCGACGCGGGTCGGCGTCCTGATCGGCTCGGGCATCGGCGGCCTGAACGAGATCGAGCGGATGGACCGCGTCCTCATCGAGCGCGGCCCCGACCGCATCAGCCCGTTCTTCATCCCGAAGATGATGATGAACGCGGCGGCCGGCCAGATCTCGATCGTGCACGGCTTCGAGGGGCCGAACTTCGCCACCGCGTCCGCGTGCGCCTCGGCGTCCCACGCGCTCGGCATGGCGCTGCGCATGATCCAATACGACGAAGCCGACGTGATGATTGCCGGCGGCTCCGAGGCGACCATCACGCCGCTCGCCATCGGCGGCTTCTGCGCGCTCAAGGCGATGTCGCGCCGCAACGACGATCCGCCCGCCGCCAGCCGGCCGTTCGACAAGGAGCGCGACGGCTTCGTGATGGGCGAGGGCTCGGCGATCCTCGTCCTCGAGGAGCTCGAGCACGCCCGCAAGCGCGGCGCCCAGATCTTCGCCGAGTTCTGCGGCTTCGGCGCCACCGCCGACGCGCACCACATCACCGCACCGAAGGAGGACGGCGCCGGGCCGCAGCGCGCGATGGCGATCGCGCTCAAGGACGGCGGGCTCTCGCCCGACGGCGTCGACTACGTGAACGCGCACGGCACCTCGACCGAATACAACGACATCGTCGAGACGCGCGCGCTCAAGGGGCTGTTCGGCGATCATGCACGGAAACTCGCAGTTTCATCGACCAAGTCGATGATCGGCCACCTGCTCGGGGCCGCCGGCGCCATCGGCGCGCTGGTCTCGACGCTCTCGGTGGCGCGCGGCGTGGTCCACCCGACGCGCAACCTCGACCATCCCGATCCGCAGTGCGACCTCGACTACGTGCCGCGCGAAGCGCGCGAGATGCGCGTGCGCGCCGCGATCTGCAATGCGCTCGGCTTCGGCGGCCACAACGCCTGCCTCGCGTTCCGAGCACATACGCGCGGTTGACGCGGACCCCGTGACGCGGACGGACAAGGCACTGCGGGCCGCCTTCTGCGAGGCCGAGCAGGGGCACGTCTTCCGGTTCTTCGACGAGCTCCCCTCCGACGAGCAGGGGACGCTGCTCGCCCAGCTGCGCGCCATCGAGCTCAAGCGCGTGCGGCGCCTCATCGAGCAGCACCTCGCCGCCGACGACGCCGTGCGCACGCCGGCGCTCGCGCCCGCGCCGATCATCGCCCCGCCCGCGACGGAGGCGGAGCGGCGCGAGGAGGCGAAGAGCCGCAAGGCGGGCGAGGAGGCGCTGCGCGAGGGACGCGTCGCGGTGCTGATCGTCGCGGGCGGCCAGGCGACGCGCCTGGGCTACGACGCTCCGAAGGGGACCTACCCGATCGGCCCGGTGAGCGGGAAGACGCTCTTCCAGATCCACGCGGAGAAGGTGCTCGCGCTGGCGCGCCGGCACGGCAAGCAGTGCCCCCTGCTGCTGCTCGTCTCGCCCGACAACCACGAGGCGACGCGCCGCTACTTCGAGGAGCACGCCTTTTTCGGGCTCGACTCGAAGCTCGTGCGCTTCTTCGAGCAGGGGATGCTTCCGGCGCTCGACCGCGACGGCCGCCTCCTGCTCGCCGAGCGCGGCCGCATCTTCCTCAGCCCCGACGGCCACGGCGGCGTCTTCCGCGCGCTGCACGCCTCCGGCATCCTCGACTTCCTCTCCAAACGGGGCGTCGACACCGTCTTCTACTTCCAGGTCGACAACCCCCTCGTGAAGGTCGCCGACCCGGTCTTCCTCGGCCACCACCTGCGGCGCGAGTCGGAGTTCTCGCTCAAGGTCGTGGCGAAGCGCGACGCCGCCGAGAAGGTGGGGGTCTACGCCCTCGTCGACGGCAAGCCGGGCATCGTCGAGTACTCCGACTTGCCCGCCGCGCAGCGCGACTCGAAGGGCCCCGACGGACGCCTCCACTTCGGCGCCGGAAGCGTCGCGATCCACGCCTTCAGCCTGCCGTTCCTGCGCCGGCTCGGACGCGGCGACGTCGAGCTGACGCTGCACGTCGCCCGCAAGAAGATCCCCTACGTGGACGAGCGCGGCGAGGTGGTCCACCCCGGCGAGCCGAACGGGATCAAGTTCGAGAGCTTCGTCTTCGACGGCCTCACGCTCGCGAAGTCGGTCCTCGCGATGGAGGTGGCCCGCAACGAAGAGTTCGCGCCGGTGAAGAACAAGACGGGCGAGGACTCGGCCGAGACGGCGATCCAGGCGCAGTCGGACCTGTTCCGGGCGTGGCTCGCCGACGCCGGCATGAAGGTCGACGACCCGGCCGCGCGTGTCGAGATCGGGCCCCTCTTCGCCCTCGACCGGGCCGAACTCGCGAGCCGGTTCCGGGGCGCCGGACATCTCCAGGCCCGGCGCATCCTGCTCGACTGAGAGCCTGCCAGGAGAGCATGAAGGGGAATTCAGGCAGCCCCGGCTCCGCTTCAAGCGGCAGCGCAGCTTCCTATCATCCTGCGCCATGGCGGGAATCCGGGCAGGCGTCTTCTTCGGCGGACCTTCCGCCGAGCACGAGGTCTCGATCCGCAGCGCCGATTGCGTCACCGAGGCGCTGCAGGCGGCGGGTTGCGAGCTCCTCCTGATCCACATGCGGCGCGACGGCACGTGGGCGCTCGCGCGGCCGCGCGGCGCGGCGGAGGGCGCAGGCGCGGCAACGCGGCTCGCGCAGCAGCCGCAGGCGCTCCCGCTCGACGAGGCGCTGCGCTTCGTGCGCGCCGAGATCGAGGTCGCCTTCCCGATCGTGCACGGCACGCTCGGCGAGGACGGCTCGCTGCAGGGGTTCCTGCGCGTGCTCGGGATCCCGTGGGCCGGCCCCGGCGTGCTCGCCTCCGCGCTCGCCATGGACAAGGGGCGCGCGAAATCGGTGCTGGCCGCGACGACGTCGCTCAAGATGCCGCTCGGCGCGGTCGTGCGCGCGACCGAACCGCCGGCCGAGCGCGCCGCCGCGCTCGCGAAGGCGCGCGCGCTCGTCTTCCCCGTCATCGTCAAGCCCGTCGACGCGGGCTCGAGCGTCGGCCTCTCGCGCGTCGCGGGGCCCGAAGGGCTCGAGGACGCGCTCGCGCTCGCCTTCGCGGTCGAGGGCGTGACCGGGGTCCTCGTCGAGGAGGTCGTCGCGGGCGACGAGGTGACCTGCGCCGTCTTCGGGAATCCCGAACACGGCGTCGAGGCGCTCCCGCCCGTCCTGATCCGCCCGCGCGACGGGCGGATGTTCGACTACGAGGCCAAGTACACGGCCGGCCTCACCGACGAGATCTGTCCCGCGCCGCTCCCGGCGCCGCAGCTCGAGCGGATCCGCGCCGCGGCGACGACCGCCTACGTCGCGCTCGGTTGCCGCGGCTTCGCGCGCGTCGACTTCATCATGCGCGACGGCGTGCCGTGGTTCCTCGAGCTCAACTCGCTGCCGGGCGTGACGCGTGAGTCGCTGCTGCCGAAGGCGGCGATCGCGGCGGGCTGGACGCTCCCCGACTTCTTCCACCGGCTCGTCGAGCTCGCGCTCGAGGGCGAGAACGGGCGCGCGCGCGCGGCGGTCGCGAAATGAGCCCGGCCGCGACGCGCGTCGTCGTCAACGGGGCGGCCGGCCGCATGGGGACGCTCGCCGTCACCGCGATCGGCGGGGCGGAGGGGCTCGAGGTGGTCGGCGCCTGCGGGCGCGGCGACGATCTCGCCGGCACGATCCGCCGCGAGCGCGCCGACGTGGTCGTCGACTTCACGCGCCCCGACTGCGTGCGCGCCAACGCGCTCGCGATCCTCGAGGCGGGGGCGCGCCCCGTGATCGGGACGAGCGGCGTCGACGGTGCGACGCGCGGCGAGCTCGCGCGGCAGTGCGAGGCGCTGAAGCGCGGCGGGATCCTCGCGCCCAACTTCGCGATCGGCGCGGTGCTGATGATGCGGCTCGCCGAGATCGCGGCCGAGCACCTCCCCGCGGTCGAGATCGTCGAGGCGCACCACGCCCAGAAGGTCGACGCGCCGAGCGGGACCGCCATTTCGACCGCCGAGCGGCTCGCGCGGTCGCGCGGAGCGACGATCGTCCCGGCCGGCGGCGTCGCGCGCGGCGAGCTGCGCTCGGGCATCCCCGTCCACAGCCTGCGCCTGCCGGGCGTCGTCGCCGAGCAGTCCGTCTGCTTCGGCGAGCTCGGCCAGAAGCTCACCATCGAGCACGTGACCTACAGCCGCGAGGCCTACCTGCCCGGCGTCCTCCTCGCCTGTCGCCGTGTGATGAAGCTCGACCGCTTCGTCGTCGGCCTCGACGAGATCCTCTTCGCGAAGGGCGGGAGCTGAAGGCCGTCCCGCGCGCGACGTCGGCGCGGCCGGTCGCCTGCGAAGCCGCGCTATCGTGCGCTGCGTGGCGATCCAATCCCGGAGCCGGGGTGGCGGAACGGCAGACGCGGTGGACTCAAAATCCACTGTCCGCAAGGACGTGAGGGTTCAAGTCCCTCCCTCGGCACCAATGCGCGGACCTCCGGTGGACGACGCACCCATCGGTCGTCCCCTGCCGATCAGTGGCCAAGGACCAGTTGAAGTCCCGGCGTGAACGACACGCCCTTCGCGGCGCCTGGGTCGGCCTCCCAGGCCTGAAGGTCGATCACGAACCCGCAAAGAGTGGCGTCGGACGGGATGGCGCCGGAGAACGAGGTGCCGCCGGAGGGCAGAGCGACGACGGTCGTGAGCGCCGGAATCAGAAGGAGGTCGCCGCCCAACGCCGAGTGGATTTGCGCCTGCTGGAATCCGATGAGCAACAGGCCGAAGGTGGAGCCAGGGTTGGAGTTCGCGAGGTCGAGCGTGACCGTCGTTCCGAGAAGGGGATTCGACTGCGCGGTGAAGGAAGGGACGCCGTTCGTGCCGGGGAAGCCCGCGCCATAATTCGACCAAGAAGCGTCGATCGAACAGCGTTCGTGGACGAAGATGTCCGGCTCCGCGTTCAGGTCGCCCACGACGAGGTTCGACGCGTAACTCGAGAATGCCACGACCTGCGCGTCCGCCGACAGCGCCGGAAGATAGCTGCCGTTGTCGCCCTCGGCACCCGACGAGTCCACGCTGACGCGTTCGGTGAGCCCGGTCGATCGGTCGTGGACGAAGACGTCCCAAGTCCCGTTCGTGTCGCCGGAGACGAGGTTCGACGCGTCGCTGTAGAACGCCACGATCCGTCCGTCCGCGGAGATCGAAGGGTAATGACTGTAGTCGTTCCCCTGCGCGCCCGACGAGTCCACGCTCACGCGTTCGGTGAGCGCCGTCGACCGGTCGTGCACGAAGACGTCGATGTCCCCGTTCGTGTCGCCGGAGACGAGGTTCGAGGCGCCGCTGTTGAACGCCACGATCCGCCCGTCCGCGGAGATCAGCGGCTGCGAACTCGGGTCGTTGGCTTCTGCGCCCGACGAGTCCACGCTGACGCGTTCCGTGAGCCCGGACGACCGGTCGTGGACGAAGACGTCGTAGGCCACGTTCGTGTCGCCGGCGACGAGGTTCGAGGCGTAGCTGAAGAACGCCACGATCTGCCCGTTCGCCGAGATCGACGGGCCCAGGCTCCCGTGGTTCCCCTGTACGCCCGACGAGTCCACGCTGACGCGCTCGGTGATTCCCGTGGATCGGTCGTGGACGAAGACGTCGTCGATCCCGTTCGTGTCGCCGGCGACGAGATTCGAGGAGTAGCTCTGGAAGGCCACGACCTGCCCGTCCGCGGAGATCGCCGGGAAGTGGCTGGTGCTTACGCCCTCTGCGCCGGACGAATCCACGCTGACGCGTTCGGTGAGTCCGGTCGATCGATCGTGGATGAAGACGTCGGCATCCCCGTTCGTGTCGCCGGCGACGAGGTTCGAGGCGGTGCTGGAGAACGCCACGATCTGCCCGTCCGCAGAGAGCGCCGGAAAGTAGCTGTAGGAATTCGCCTCGGCGCCCGAGGAGTCCACGCTCACGCGTTCGGTGTGCCCGGTCGATCGGTCGTGGACGAAGACGTCGTTGCGCCCGTTCGTGTCGCCGGCGACGAGATTCGAGGCCAGGCTCACGAACGCCACGATCCGACCGTCCGCAGTGACCGCCGAAACGTCGCTGGAGTTGTTCCCCTCCGTGCCCCATGAATCGACGCTCACGCGCGTCGTCGTCTGCGCGGGGGTCGAGTCGGCGGCGAAGAAGAGCGAGGTGGGGACGAGGAGCGGGAGGAATCTGCGGCGCATCGGAGTCTCCCTTTCGCGGGAGCAACGAGCCGTACACGGTGAGCGGTCGGGAGGACGACCGGTGGGGACTCGTTGATCCGCCGCGGGGGCGCGCCTAGAGTGCGGCGCCGAATGGGCGGTTAACTCAGCGGTAGAGTACTATCCTCACACGGTAGGAGTCGGAGGTTCAAATCCTCTACCGCCCACCACGCGACGACTCCGCAGTGCACTCGTCTCCCCGCACCGAGTCCATGATGTTCCAAGGCGACCTCCGCCGAGCCCCACCATTAATAGGAGCGGGGTCGCGGCCTCCCCTGGGAGGAAGGGCGCATCGGAATCGCCTTCCGATCGCGCGAGAAGGAACGGCCGCGGCGTACGTCTCAGCATCGCGCGGCGCGCGGACCGATGGGGGTCTCGGATCGGGCGCGCGCCACCGCGCCCACCGTGCGTCTTTCACCGGTGGTCCGTTCGGAGCGAACTCGTGAGACTCCTCGGCGGCTGCATCCTCGTGCTCGCCGGCGCCGCGACGGCGCGGGCGCAGATGATGCCGCCCGGAATGCCGCGCCCCGGCGGCTTCGAGTCGCCCTTCGGCAGCGGCAGTTACGGGCTCGGCGGCCAGGCCGACATGAATCCCTACGGCCCGAGCGGCAATGGCGGCGCCGATCCGCGCTCGCAGCCCGACTCCTTCTTCGGCGGCTTCCGCAGCGCGACGCGCGCGCGCGGCAGCAGCATGGCGCAGGCGCGCCGGATGGCGCTCGCGCGGCGAGCGAGGAGTCCGGGTGCGCTCGGCCTGCCCGGCGCGGGCGCGCCGGCCGCGATCCTTCCCGCCGAGCTGCTGGCCGGGCTCAGCTCCGGTCCGGTGACGCTCGAGCAGGCGCGCGAGCTCGTCGCCGCCCTGATCGCGGCCGACATCGAGAGCCTCAAGATGACCGGCAAGACCTACGTCGAGCGCGCCGCCGCGCGCCGCACCTACGCCCCGACCTCCGACCCCGAGATCGCCGCGCTGCAGGAGAAGGTCGACGCCCTCGTCCCCGACCCGGCCGGCGCGACGCCCGACCTGCCGCCGCGCACGCTCGACCAGGCGGCGCTCAAGGACTACTTCGACGCGCTCGACCCCTCCAAGGACGCGAGCATCACCTTCCTCGAGTGGCGCGACCGGACGGCGCTCGGTCTGGCGCTTTTCCGCAAGCTCGACGTCGGCGTCGACGGGCTGATCCAGTTCGACGAGTTCGCGCGCGCGCTCGTCTTGAACGCCGCGAGCTCGAATCGCGGCGTCGAACCGAAGCTCCTCGAGTGGGCCACGACGGCGCCGGCGAAGGGATCGAAGGAGGACGAGGACGCGCGCCCGGCGGAAGACCTGCTGCCGCCGGAGTCGCTCGACGAGGTGCTGGCGCGCGCCCGCGCGCTGCTCGCCGACGCGGAGGCGCAGCACGCCGCGCAGGAGCCCGACGCCGGTGCGGCCGCGTCCGGCGCGAAGGGCGCGGCGGCCAAGAAGACGACCGGGAAGCCGAAGTCGAAGGCGGGCGGCGACCTCTTCGACCTGCTCCGCGCCGGCCCCAAGTCGAAGCCGGCGCAGAAGACCCGGCCGCCGCTGCCGATGCCGGTGCCCCAGCCCACGACCGACCACTGAGCCGACCGTCGCGGCGAGTCGCTCCGCCTACTCCGCGCCGACGCTCTTCAGGAACGCCCCCTCGAGGTCGACCGCGCCTGTGGCCGCGCGCAGCTCCGCGGGCGTGCCCTCGCGGACGAGCTGCCCCTCGTAGAGGATCCCGACCCGGTCGGCGAGCTTCTCCGCCTCGGTCATGACGTGGGTCGAGAAGAGGACCGTCTTGCCGCGCGCGCGGCAGTCGCGGATCAGGTCGAGGATCGCGCGCGCCGCGAGGACGTCGAGGCCGGCGGTCGGCTCGTCGAGGATCAGCACCGGCGGGTCGTGCACGATCGTGCGTGCGATGCTGACCTTCTGCTTCTGCCCCTGGGAGAGCTTGTCGCAGCGCCGCTCGATGAACTCGCCCATCTGCAGGCTCATGGCGAGCGCGTCGACGCGCGGCCCGATGCGCTCCTCGGCGACGCCGTAGAGGCGCGCGAAGTAGACGACGACCTCGCGCGCCGTGAGCCGTCCATAGGGGGCGGTGTTGCCGGTGAGGAAGCCGATCGACGCGCCCACCATGCGCGGCTCGGCGACGACGTCGTGCCCCTGCACCTTCACCGTCCCGGAAGTCGGCCGCAGCGTCGTCGCGATCACGCGCAGCGTCGAAGTCTTGCCCGCGCCGTTCGGGCCGAGCAGCGCGTAGACCTCGCCCGGGACGCAGCGGAAGGAGACGTCGCGGACGGCGTCCTTGGGAGGGGTACGGCGGGTCGCCGGGAAGGTCTTGGTGAGACGCTCGACTTCGATCATCGCCGTCCGATCGCGCCTGCCTCGCCGAGGAAGATCGGTACGCTACGCGCGCGTCTCGGCGATCACAACCGGGCGCGGGACGACTCGGCCAGGGATCGGGAGGGGACGATGGCGGACCGCGAGGGTCCGGAGGCGGAGACGAAACGGCAGCTCGAACGCGCGCGGCTCATCGTCTTCGGCCACCTGGCGCCGGTGATCCTGCACGAGACCAACAACGTCCTGACCGTGATGGCCGGCGTGCGGCAGTTCATGAAGTCGAGCGCGCCGCTCTCGGACAAGATCGGGACGATGATCGACGAGCAACTCAAGCGGATGGACGACCTCGTCGGGTCGATCCGGCGCATCGGCCCCGACGAGGCGACGGGCGGGGGCGCTCGCGCGGGAAGCTCCGGCCTCGCCGAGGTCGTCGACGCGCTCGAGCCGGTCGTGCGCCTCGCCGGCAAGGGGCGCGGCGTCACGGTCGAGCGCGGCGAGCTCACGGCGGCCACGCCCGAGCGCCGCGAGCCGCTCGTGCTCGCGGCCCTTGCCCTCCTGCTCCCGCTGCTCCCGCCGCGCGGGCAGGGCGGCGCGACGCGCGTCGCGATCGGCGGTTCGGCGGTGGACGGCCGCGCGGAGTTGCGCGTGAGCGTCTCGCCGCAGCGCGAGCCGCCGGAGGAGGAGGACGTGGCGCTGGTGCGCGGCCTGCTCGCCGCGAGCGGCGGGTCGCTGCGCTTCGAGACGAGCGCGGCCGGCTTCGACGCGACCTTCGACGTGCCCGCGCGCAGCGGGTGAGCCCCCGATTCGAGGCGTCGCCGGCCGGACGATAAAAGGCCTCGCCTTGCCGACCCGTTTCCCCCGCGGAGAGCCCGCCGTGTCCCGATCCCTCCTCGCGCTGCTCGTTCCCGTCGCGCTCGCCGGCTGCGGCGGGACGAACGGCGAGTGTCCGGTTGCTTGCCCGCTGAAGGAGGGCAGCGCGAAGAGCGCGGCGCCCGAGACCGCGGCGGCCGCGGCCGCCAGCACCGCCTACGCGCAGGCGCCCGCGCACGAGATCGCCCCGCACCCGCAGGAGCGCCACTTCAAGCGCCTGGTGCAGCTCACCTCCGGCGGCCAGAACGCGGAGGCGTACTTCTCCTTCGAGGGCGACCGGATCATCTTCCAGTCGACGCGGGGCGACCTGAAGGCCGACCAGATCTTCTCGATGGGGGGCGACGGGAGCGGGCTGCGGCTGCTCAGCAACGGCGAGGGCAAGACGACCTGCGGCTACTACTTCCCCGGAGCGAAGCGGATCCTCTACGCCTCGACCTTCGCCGCCTCGCCGCTGCCGCCGACGCCGCCCGACCCGAAGTACGGCTACGTCTGGAAGTTCCACGAGGGCTTCGACCTCTACGAGGCCGACGCCGACGGCGGTCATCTGCAGCGCTTGACCGAGTCTCCCGGCTACGACGCCGAGTGCACCATCTCGAACGACGGCCAGTGGATCGTCTTCACGTCGATGCGGGACGGCGACCTCGAGCTCTACAAGATGAAGCGCGACGGCAGCGCGGTGACGCGCCTCACCCACGAGCTCGGCTACGACGGCGGCGCCTTCTTCACGCCGGACGGGAAGCAGATCGTCTACCGCGGCTACACGCCGGCGACGCCCGAGGACGAGACGCAGTACCGCGCGATGATGAAGGAGAACCTCTGGCGGCCCGGTCCGCTCGACCTGCGCGTGATGGACGCGGACGGGAAGAACAAGCGGACGCTGCTGCACAACGGCGCCTCGAACTGGGCGCCCTTCCCGCTGGCGGACGGCAAGCGCGTCGTCTTCTCCTCGAACGTGCACGACCCCAACCCGCGCAGCCGCAACTTCGACCTCTACCTGATCCAGCTCGACGGGTCGGGCCTCGAGCGGATCACGTTCGACGAGGACTTCGACGGCTTCCCGATGTTCTCGCCCGACACGAAGAAGCTGATCTGGGCCGCGAACCGGCACGGCAGCGTGCCGCACGAGACCAACCTCTTCCTCGCCGACTGGCAGGACTAGGGACGCAGGTCGAGGGACGGCGGTCGCGCCACTCTCGCGAAGCGCGCGACCCCTCCACGCGCGCGAAGCGCGCGACCCTTACGTCGCCGCTTCGAACAGCTCGCCCTGGTTGTTCGCGCGCTCGACCAGCGTGCGCGCCACGTCGAGCAGCTCGTCGAGCCGGAGCGGCTTGCACAGGAAGCGCGCGCGGGTGCGCGACAGGAACGCCGTCGTCTCGGGCGAGAGGACGTCGCCCGTGATGAAGAGCAACCGCTTCAGGAGGGACGGCCGCACGCGCGCGAGCGCGTCGTACAGCTCGATGCCGTTCAGCCCGGGTCGGCGGATGTCGCTCACGACCAGGTCGACGGCCTCGGAGAGCAGGTAGGGCAGCGCGTCCTCGCCGTGCTCGAAGACGACGGTACGGTTCCCGTGCCCGGCGAAGGCGCGCGTCACCACCTCGCGCAGCGCCGGCTCGTCCTCGACGACGACGATGCGGCAGCGCTGGAGCGGGGCCGGCGCCGCAGCGCGCCGCGGCGCGGTGCAGCGCGGCACCGGAGCAGGAGCGGGTGCGGAGGCCGGCGGAAAGACGAGCCGCAGGCACGCACCCGGCAGCCGTCCGTGCTCGACCGTGATCGCGCCGCCGTGCTCGCGCAGGATCTCGCGACAGAGCGTCAGCCCGAGGCCGGTCCCGGTGCCATCCGCGCGCGACGTGAAGAACGGCTCGAAGACGCGGCCGCGCAGCGGCTCGGGGATGCCCGGCCCGTCGTCCTCGACGTCGACCTGGACGACGCCGTCGACGAAGGAGGCGGTCACCTGCACGAGCCCGCGGTCGCGCACCGACGCGATGCTCTGCTGCGCGTTCGTGAGCAGGTTGATGAAGACCTGCGTGACCAGCGTCTCGTCGCCCCACAGCGCCGGCAGCTCTTCCTGCACGTCGAGCTTGAGCTCGACCGAGCGCAGCGCGAAGTCGCGCCGCTTGAGCTCGGCGCAGTGGCGCAGCAGGTCGCCGATCGAGAAGCGCGTGCGCTCGCCGATGCCGGAGCGGCTGAACTTGAGGAGGTTCTGCGCGATGCGCGCGGTGCGCAGCGCCTCGTCGTGGATGCGCTCGAGGTCGCGCCGCGCCTCGGGCGGGAGCGCGTGCGTCGTGAGCAGCTGCGCGTAGCCGAGGATGCCGGAGAGGGCGTTGTTGATCTCGTGCACGACGACCGAGACGAGGCGTCCGGCCGACGCGAGCCGCGAGAGGTGGTAGATCTGCCGCTTCAGCGGCTGCAGCGGGTCCTGGGAGATGAGCAGGAGCAGCCGCCCGTCGGCGAGCGGCACCTCGGTCGCCGCGCCCGCCCCGTTCCCGTGGTTCGCGCCCGCGCCGCCGCCGAGCTCGCTCCAGGCGCGGCCGATGAGCTGCTCGCCCGTGCACCCGAATTGGACGGCCGCCAGCCGATTCACCGCGAGGATCCGTCCGCCCGCGTCACAGCGCAGCGCGGCCACCGGGATCGACTCGAGCCATGGCATGGGTGGGGCGTCCCTTCCCGCATGACGATCGGTACGGTCGACGAAGACGCGGGGATTGTAAGGACGACATCCGCTCGAACGCAACGCAGGCTGCGGAAAGGGTTTGTCCGATACCATCCGTCGCGACGTCGGATCGACGCGCGGCGTGTCATTCCTTTCGTACCGAACGGAAAGCGACGGCGGCATGGCGGCGGAGCGGCTCGTGATCGTCGGCGGCGCCCGGACGCCGTTCCTGCGCGCGGCGACCGGCTTTCGGCGGACTTCGGCGGCGGACCTCGCCCGCTTCGCCTTCGTCGAGGCCCTGGCGCGCTGCGAGTGCGATCCGGCGGCCCTCGACGAGGTGTTCCTGGGCTGCGCCGGGCAGCCCTTCGACGCGCAGAATCTCGCGCGCGTCGCCGCGCTGCGCGCCGGCGTGCCCGAGCGCGTGCCCGCGCTCACCGTCCACCGCAACTGCGCCTCGGGGATGGAGGCGCTGACGCAGGCGCTCCTGCGCGTGCGCGCCGGGGACGGGGGGCTCTTCCTCGTCGGCGGCGTCGAGGCGATGTCGCGGTCGCCACTCGTCTTCTCGGATCGGGCGACTTCCTGGTTTTCCCGGGTCGCGCGTGCGAAGACCCTCCCCGCGCGACTCGCCGCCCTCGCCGGGGCGCGCCCCGCCTTCCTGTTCCGCCCGCGCGTCGCGCTGATCGATGCGCTCACCGACCCGGTGAGCGGGATGATCATGGGGCAGACCGCCGAGCGCCTCGCCCGCGACTTCGGGCTCGGCCGCGAGGCCCAGGATGCCTACGCGCTCGAGAGCCACCGGCACGCCCTCGCCGCGCAGCAGGCCGGCCGCTTCGCCGCGGAGATCGCGCCCGCCGCCGGCCTCGACGCCGACGATTCGGTCGTCGCGGCCGACAACGGCGTGCGCGCCGAGCTCACGCTCGCCCAGCTCGCGAAGCTCAAGCCCTACTTCGATCGCGAGTGGGGCACGGTGACGATCGGGAACTCCTGCCAGGTGACCGACGGCGCGGTCGCGCTCGTGGTCGGATCGGAGCGGCGCGTCGCCGAGCTCGGCCTGAAGCCGCTCGGTTTCCTCGACGCGCACGCCTACGTCGGGCTCGATCCGGCCCGCATGGGGCTCGGGCCGGTGCACGCGACGGCGGCGCTGCTCGCGCGGACGGGCCGCAAGCTCGAAGAGTTCGACCTCGTCGAGATCAACGAGGCGTTCGCGGCGCAGGTGCTCGCCTGCCTCGCCGCGTTCCGATCGGACGACTTCGCGCGCCGCGAGCTCGGCCGCGAGCAGGCGGTCGGAGAACTGGATCACGAGCGCGTCAACGTCCACGGCGGCGCGATCGCGCTCGGCCATCCGCCCGGCGCGACGGGGCTGCGGCTCGTGCTCACCGCGCTTCTCGAGCTGCGCCGCCGAGAGGCGAAGCGGGCGCTGGCGACGCTCTGCGTCGGCGGCGGGCAAGGCGCCGCGCTCGCGCTGGAGGCCGCATGAGCGCCGCCTTCACGCTCGCGCGCGACGGCGACCTCCTCGTGCTGCGCTTCGACCTGCCCGACTCGAAGGTCAACCTGCTGCGGCGCGACACCATGGACGAGCTCGCGCAGCGCCTCGACGAGGCCCGCACCATGGCGGGCGCGCGGGCGCTCATGATCGAGAGCGGCAAGCCGGCGACCTTCATCGCGGGCGCCGACGTGAACGCGATCGCCGACCTCGCCGACGCGGCGACGGCGGAGGCGGCGGCGCGGCGCGGCCAGGCGATCTTCGCGCAGCTCGAGGCGCTCCCCTTCCCGACGGTGGCGGCGATCCACGGCGCCTGCGTCGGCGGGGGGCTCGAGCTCGCGCTCGCCTGCACCCACCGCGTCGCCTCGAACGACCCGGCCACGCGGCTCGGCCTGCCCGAGGTGCTGCTCGGCATCGTGCCCGGCTTCGGCGGGACGCAGCGGCTGCCGCGGACGATCGGCCTCGTCGCGGCGCTGCCGCTGATCCTGACCGGCCGCCTCCTCACCGCCCGCGCGAGCCGGCGCATCGGCCTCGTCGACGCGGTCGCCCCCAAGGAGGCGCTGCGCGACGCGGCGCGGCGCGTCGTCGCGGCGGGGCAGCGGCGCCGGCCGCCGGCTCGCGGCGCCTGGCTGATCGAGCGGGCGATCCGCGCAATCGGGCCGCTGCGCCGGCGCATCCTCGCGAAGGCGGCCGCCGAGGTGCGGCGCAAGGCGGGCGACCTCTTCCCGGCGCCGCCGCGCATCCTCGCGGCGATCGCCGCCGGCTACGACCTGCCGCGCGACGAGGGCTTCCGCTTCGAGGCGCGTGAGCTGGGCGCGCTCGCCACCGGACCCGTCTCGCGCAGCCTGGTGCGGCTCTTCCAGCTCTCCGAGCGCGCAAAGGCGGGCGGCGAGGAGGCCGCCGCCTCGCTCGAGCGCGCGTTCGTCGCGGGCGCCGGCCAGATGGGCGCGGCGATCGCCGCGCAGCTCGCCGGAGCCGGGCTGCGCGTGCGACTTCACGATCCAGTGGCGGCGGCGCTGGCGCGCGGGCGCAAGCGCGCGGCGGAGACGCTGGCGCGACGCTTCCGCGACGATCCGGCGCGGGCGCAGGCGGCGGTCGACCGGCTCGAGGCGACCGGCGAGCGCACCGGCCTCGCGCACTGCGACCTCGTGCTCGAAGCGGTCGTCGAGGATCTCGAGGTGAAGCGCGCGCTCTTCGCGGACCTCGAGGCGAGGGCGGGCCCCGCGACGATCCTCGCCACCAACACGAGCTCGCTCGACGTGGACGCGATCGCGCGCGGCCTCGCGCGCCCGGCCCGCTTCGTCGGAGTCCACTTCTTCCATCCGGTCGAGTCGATGCGGCTGGTCGAGGTGGTGCGCGGCGCCGCGACCGACGAGCGGACCGTCGCCGCCGCCTGCGCGCTGGCGCGCCGCCTCGGCAAGACGCCGGTCGTCGTGGGCAACCGCCCCGGCTTCCTGGTGAACCGCGTGCTCGCGCCCTACCTGCTCGAAGCGGAGCGGCTCGTCGACGAGGGCGCGCCGGTCGCGACGCTCGACCGCTCACTGCGCGCGGCCGGGATGGCGATGGGGCCGATCGAGCTGCTCGACGAGGTCGGCCTCGACGTCGCGGCGCGCGCCGGCGACGTGATGCGTGCCGCCTTCCCCGACCGCCTCGCCGACGTGGGGCTGGTGCGCCGGCTCGCGCTCGAGGGGCGGCTCGGCAAGAAGGGGGGCCGCGGCTTCTACGTCTATGCCAAGAACGGGAGCGGGCGCACGCCCGACCCGGAGCTGCGCACCCGGGTCGCCGCCGGCAGCCTGCCCGCCGACCCGCAGACCGTCGACGCCTGGGTCGACCGCCTCCTCCATCTGCTCGCGGCGGAGAGCTGGCGCTGCCTCGAGGAGGGGGTCGCGGCGTCGGAGGACGACGTCGATCTCGCGCTGCAGCTCGGCGCCGGCGTCCTGATCGCGCACGGCGGCCCGGTCCGCTGGGCGCGCGCGCGGGGCCTCCCGGCGGTCGTCGCGCGGCTCGAGGAGCTCGCGCGCCTGCGGGGCGGACGCTTCGCTCCCCCGGAGCTCCTGAGACGCGAAAGCCTTTCTGCTCCCTCCCCGCGCGCTTGAGCGGCCGACCGGTGCCCGCCGAAAGGAGGGCGAGCCGGTGAACACGGCGGACGGCGGGTCCGCACAGGCCGCGGAGCTGGAAGGATGGCCACCGAGTACCTGAGCGAAGTTCGCAGCGAGCTCAACTCTCGCTCGACCCGGACCACGCTCGACGAGCTGAAGAAGAAAGGGCTCGAGCAGGTCCGCGTCATTCGCTCGAGCCAGATCCTGCAGATGATCGAGCGCTCGGTCGAGGTGGCGCTCGCCAAGCGCGGCGCGAACCTCAGCCCGAAGGAGCGCGACGGCGTCGTCGCCGACTCGTCGAAGGTCCTGAACGAGATGATGCGCGCGGAGATGACCGCGGCGCGCTCGCAGGACGCGAAGAAGCTCGACGAGATGCGCCAGGCGATGACCGCGCTGACGCAGCAGGTCGCGGCCAAGGAGGCGTTGATCGCCGAGGCGGCCGCGAAGACCGCGGAGCTCGACGCCGAGCTGCGCGTGATCAAGAGCCGCGCGCCGGGCAGCTCGCCGACCGACCTGCTCGACGAGCTGCGCGCGCTGCGCCAGGAGATCCACGCCAAGCCGAGCGCCCCCGCCCCCGCGGCGGCGGGCGCGGGCGACCCGGCGACGCAAGGCGCGATCGCCGAGAAGCTCGCCTCGCTCGGCGCGGAGCTCTCCTCGCAGATCGACCGCATCGGCCGCAAGGTCGGCGTGGCCTCGTCCACGAACGACGACGTGCCGACCGCCGAGCTGGCCAGCCTGTTCGCGAGCTCGATCCCCGAGGTCGAGTCGAACATGGACAGCGTCGAGGCGAAGGAGAGCAAGGGCGGCGACGTCGGCGACGCGCTGGCCCGCATGAAGTCGATGAAAAAGGGCAAGGGCGGCGCGTGAGCGCGGCCCCGATCGAGACGGCAACGAACCAGGGATCCTGGGAACAGGGGTGAAGGAACACCATGGCAACGGGTGAGCAGCACGCGGACGCGGCGCGTCCGGGTTCGGTTTCTGCGGCGACCGTCGAAAAGGGCGGAGCGACCCAGAAGATGTCGGGCAAGGGTCTCGACATCGGCACGGCCAACATCCTGGCCGCGGTGCGTGACGCGAAGGGCGGCATCGTCGTCCGTTGCGAGCGCAACGCGTTCCTCGACATCCAGGGCGACGTCCACTCGCGCTCGATGCTGACGCGGCTCAACGTGCCGTACGTCGTGCACGAGAACTCGCTGCTGGTGATCGGCGGAGCGGCGTTCGACCTGGCCAACGTGTTCGGCCGGCCGACGCGGCGCCCGATGAAGGACGGCCTCATCTCCGCCTCGGAGAAGGACGCCCTCCCGATGATCCAGCTGATCATCAAGAAGGTGCTGGGCGACCCGTCGGGCCCGAACGAGCCGTGCTTCTTCTCGGTGCCGGCCGAGTCGGTCGACCGCGAGAACAACGTCGTCTACCACCAGGGCCTCTTCCAGGGGATCCTGCAGAAGCTCGGGTACCAACCGACGCCGATGAACGAAGGCCACGCGGTCACCTTCGCGGAGCTCGCGGCCGACGACTTCACCGGCATCGGCATCAGCTTCGGCGGCGGCATGGTGAACGTCTGCGTCGCCTACAAGACGATCCCGGCGCTCACCTTCTCGGTGGCGCGCGGCGGCGACTGGATCGACCAGAACGCGGCCAACGTGCTCGGCCTGCCGAGCAGCAAGGTCACGTTCATCAAGGAGAGCGGCATGGACATCCGCACTCCGAAGGGCCGCGAGCAGGAAGCGATCGCGATCTACTACCGCAATCTGATGGGCTACACGATCAACCACATCCGCAACCGCCTGATGATGGGCAAGGATCTGCCGAGCTTCACGGATCCGGTCGACATCGTCTGCGCCGGCGGCGGCGCGCTGATCCAGGGATTCGCCGAGGTCTTCAAGGAAGAGGTGGCGAAGGTGAAGTTCCCCCTCCAGCTGAAGAACATCCGCCTCGCGAAGGAGCCGCTCAACTCCATCGCGCAGGGCTGCCTCGTCGCCGCCGTCTCGTCCATGGAGTGATGCAAGCCCGCGTGCGCGCCCCCGCGCGCACGAGTTACGCCCAGGAATCTCCGCGGAGGCCGCGTCCGGAAACGGATGCGGCCTCCGTGTTTTCGCTGCGAAGAGGCCATCCCAGGAGACCGGACCGAATGGAGCGGACGTCGAGGGCGGGGGTGAAGAGGCCGCGGGGAGGGGGATTGGTGCTCGAACGCGCGACGGGCGAGGGCGGGTCGAGGGGCGGAGGAGAAAAAGGCTCGATGTACGGGACACGCTCGCCCCGACCAAAAGATGAACGGCGGGCTCGCTCGGCATTCGGCGGGGACGGACACGACTCGCAGCAGATCCGGGGTCGGCCGCCTCATGCACGGTCCCGTCCCTCGACCTTTTTCTCCTCCGCCCCTTGAGCACGGCTCGAGACCGTCACGCGACACCACGAAGCCGTCTCCCCGCGGCCTCTTCGCACGGTCCTCGAACGACGTCCGAAGTCGTTGCTGCGCCATTGGAGATGCACGGCGCGCACACGAGCGGACGCGAGTCGATGCCGATCGCTTGGAGCCGCGTACCGCTCATGCACTGGAGGGCGTGTGTCTCTCCGCCGCTTCCGATTCAAATGCTGACGCACCGTGGTCGGGCATCGGACTGGCACGAGCGATGTCGGCTCGAACGGCGACGGGAGCCCTGCTCGGATAGGCTCGAGGTTCCCGCGATGCGGGGACGGGGGAGGGGAGTCATGCGGGAGTGGCTCTTGGTCGCGGCGGGCGGGGCGATCGGGTCGGTCGCGCGGTACGGGCTCGCAGGAGCGATCCAGTCGAGGAGCGCGTCGGGCTTCCCGGTCGGGACGCTCGTCGTCAACGTCACTGGCTGCTTCGCGATCGGCGTGCTGATGCACGTCGGGATCGCGCACGAGCGCGCGACGCCGCTGCGCCTGCTGCTCGTGACCGGCGTGCTCGGCGGCTACACCACCTATTCCGCGTTCAATTACGAGACGCTCGAGCTCGTGCGCGCCGGCCAGCTCGAGCGCGCGCTCGCCTACGTCGCGGCGACGCTGCTGCTCGGGCTCGCCGCGGGCGCCGCCGGCCTCGCGCTCGGCCGCGCGTTCACAGCGACGGGCTGAGCAGACCTCGGAAGCCGGTCACAGCCGTTCCTGGATCGTCTTCCAGGTGAGGCGGCGGAAGTGCCAGTTCTGCTCCGGCGACGCCAGCCCGTGGCGCGAACGCGGGTAGATCATCATCTCGAACTCGCGGTCGGCCTTCTGCAGCGCGAGCGCGAACTGGATCGTGTTCTGGAAGTGGACGTTGTCGTCGATCGCGCCGTGCGCGAGGACGAGGTAGCCGGAGAGCTCCTTGGCCGCGGCGATCGCGCTGGCGCGCGCGTAGCCTTCGGCGTTGTTCTTCGGCAGCCGCATGTAGCGCTCGGTGTAGATCGAGTCGTAGAGGCGCCAGTCGTAGACGCCGGCGCCGGCGATGCCGACCTTGAACGCCTTGCTGTGGGTGAGCGCGTAGGCGGTCATGAAGCCGCCGTAGCTCCAGCCGGTGATGCCGACGCGCGCGACGTCGGCCTGCGGCTCGTTCTTCGCGATCCACTGCAGGGCGTCCTCGAGGTCGGCGAGCTCCTGCACGCCGAGCTGCTTCCAGCAAGTGGAGACGCACGCGAGCCCCCGCTGCGTCGAGGTGCGATTGTTGACCTGGAGCACGGCGACGCCCTGCTGCGCGAGGAACTGCGGCCACGCGTCGCCGTTCCAGCGGTCGAAGACCGACGGCGCGTCGGGTCCCGAGTAGGTCGGGAGCCAGATCGGCCAGCGCTTGCCCGGCTCGAGCTGCGCCGGCGCGATCAGCGTCGCGTCCATCACGAAGCCGTCGCGCGCCGGGATCGCGAGGAGGCGCGGCGCGACGTACGAATACTCCTTCAGCGCGGGGATGTCGGCCTTCGCGACCACCTCGAGCACGCGCCCGTCGGCGCCGTCGCACAGGCGCAGCTCGGGCGGCGCCTCGAGGCTCGAGACGCGGTCGAGGAAGCGCGTCTTGTCCGGGTTCCATTCGACCGCGTGGGAGCCGCGGCCCTGCGTCAGGCGCACGAGGCCGCTCCCGTCGAGGCCGACGCGGTAGAGGTTCGAGGCGGTCGCGCCGTCCTTGCCGGCGGTGAAGCAGAGCGCCTTCTTCGCCTCGTCGACGTCGGTGAGCGCGCGCACCTCCCACGGCCCGTCGGTGATCTGCTTCAGGAGCTTGCCGGCGGCGTCGTAGTGGAAGAGGTGCTTCGCGCCGGTGCGCTCGCTCTGCCAGAGGAAGCTGCCGTCGGCCAGCCAGCGCGGGACTTCGAGGATGTTCACCCAGCTCGGGCTCGTCTCGCGGAAGAGCGTCGTGACCTTGCCGTCGGCGGGGTCGACGAGGTCGAGGTCGAGCCACGTCTGCTCGCGATCCTGAACCATCAGCACGGCTCTCTTGGCGTCGGGCGTCCAGCCGACGCGCGCGACGATCGGCTCCTCCTTCTCCCACGGGCCGAGGTCGGCCCACGCGACCTTGCCGCCGGCGACGTCGACGAAGCCGACCGCCACCTTCGGATTGGGATCGCCGGGCTTGGGGTAGCGCGTGTCCTCGACCGCCGGGTCGGTGTCGGCCTGGTCGACGATCGGGTGGTGCGGCACTCCCGCCTGCACGAGCGAGAGGAACGCGAGGCGCTTGCCGTCGGGGCTCCAGAAGTGGGCGGTCCACTTGCCGCGCCCGAACACCTCCTCCTGGTAGACCCAGTCGAGGATGCCGTTCAGCTTCTCCGGCCCGCCGTCCTCGGTGATGCGCCGCTCGCGATGCCCCTCGACCTCGATCACGTAGAGGTCGTTGTCGCGCACGCAGCTGACGAAGCGCCCGTCGGGGGAGAGCGCGGCGACCTTTTCGGGCGCCGGCGTCTTCGTGAGGCGGACCGCCTCGCCGGAGGCGGGACGGAAGAGGTAGAGGTCGCCCTCCGCCTCGAAGAGCTGCGCGCCGCCGTCGACCGCGGTGGAGAGGGCGCGTGCGGTCGCCTTCTTCGCGGCCGCCTCGTCGAAGCCGGGGAGGGCGGCGAAGGCGGCGAGGCGCGCCTTCTCCTTCGTTTCCTTCTCGGCGGCCGCGGCGGGGTCCGCGTCGGGGGGCGGCGCCTCCTTGCCGGTCGCGAGGTCGCGCCAGACCGTCTTGCCGTCGCGCTTCATCTCGAGGTGGGCGCCGTCGGCGGTGAACTTGGCCGATGGCAGCGTGCCGCCGAAGCTCACGCGCCCCGGCCCCGCCGTCTGCTCGAGCGTGAGCGTCTTCTGCTGCGCGCGAGCGGCCGTGGCCGACAGCGCGAGCGTGAGAGCGGCCAGGGTGCAACGCGACACGAGCGCATCGGACATGGGAGTCCCTCGGCGGATCGGCGGATCGGCGGGTCGGCGGGTCGGCGGGTCGGCGGGCGACGTGGCGGGGCGAGCGTCATAAAGGCGGCGCGCCGTCCGGGCAAAGCCGGCGGCGCGCGGTAGCCTGCACGAGATGGCCTCCGCCCGAGTTCCCGATCCCCGCGCCAACACTTTCCCGCTGGAACCCGAGGTGGCGGTGCTGCGCCGCTGGTTCGACCACGCGGTCGAGCGGGCGCTCGAGCACGTCGCCTCGCTCGCCGACCAGCCGGCGGCCGGCCCGGTGCCGACGCCCGCCGATTTCGCGGCGCTCGACGAGCCGATCCCCGAGGCAGGCGGCGACCCGTGCCCGCTCATCGACCGCATCGTCCGCGACTGGGTGCCGAAGTCCTTCACGGCCGCGGGCCCCGGATACGTCGCCTACGTGCCCGGCGGCGGGCTGCCCACCGGCGCGCTCGCCGACGTCGTCTCCGGACTGACCAACCGCTTCGTCGGCGTCTTCGCGGCGGCGCCGATGCTGGCGCGGCTCGAGATGACGGCGCTGCGCTGGCTGCTGGACGAGTTCCGCTTCCCGGCCGCGGCGCGCGGCGTCTTCACGTCGGGCGGCTCGGTCGCGAACCTGATCGCGCTCGCGTGCGCGCGCGAGAAGGTCCTGGGCGAGGCGTTCTCCGACGGCGTCCTCTATGCCTCCGACCAGGCGCACCACTCGCTGCCGAAGGCGGCGCGCTTCCTCGGCTTCCCGCGCGCGCGCTTCCGGATGCTCCCGAGCGACGCGCAGCTGCGCCTCGCGCCGGCCACCGTCGCCGCCGCCATCGCGGAGGACCGCGCGCGCGGGCTGCGGCCCGCGGTCGTGATCGCCAGCGCCGGCACCGTCCATTCGGGGGCGGTCGACCCGATGGTCGAGCTCTCCGAGCTCGCGCGACGGGAGAAGCTCTGGTTCCACGTCGACGGCGCCTACGGCGGCTTCTTCGCCATGACGCCGGAAGGGCGCGCGCGGCTCGCCGGCATCGAGCGCGCCGACTCGCTCACCGTCGACCCGCACAAGGGGCTCTTCCTGCCGTACGGGACGGGCTGCCTGCTGGTGCGCGACGGCGTCGACCTGAAACGCCCGCATGCCATGGTGAGCGACTACCTGCCCAAGCTGCAGGACGACCGCGATGCGCAGGACTTCTGCGAGCACTCCCCCGAGCTCTCGCGCGACTTCCGCGGGCTGCGCGTCTGGCTCTCGTTCAAGACGTTCGGGGCGGCGGCGTTCCGCGCGGCGCTCGACGAGAAGCTCGCGCTCGCGCGGCGCGCGGCCGAGGCGATCCGCGCCATGCCGGGGCTCGAACTGGTCGCGCCGGTCGACCTCTCGCTCGTCACGTTCCGCGTGGCGCGCGCCGGGGACGAGGGCGACCGGCTCACGCGCGCGCTGCTCGAGCGCGTGAACGCACGCCAGCGCCTCCACCTGTCGGGCACCCTCCTGCGCGGCCGCTTCGCGATACGGATCTGCGTGCTCTCGTTCCGGACCCATTCGGATCGGCTCGAGGAGGGGCTCGGGCAGATCGCCGACGAGGCGGCGGCGCTGCTCGGTCGCGCCTCGCCGCAGGTCGGCGGTTGAAGCCGTGCGCCGTCCAACATAATGAGGCGCGGATGCCCCCCCTGAACGCCCTCCTGAGCATGCTGCTCGTCGCCGGCGACCAGGACGCGCCGCCCGTGCCGCGCTTCGCCGACGTGACGGAGAAGAGCGGCGTCACCTTCACCTGCAAGGGGGGCAGCGGGCGCCTCCTCATCCTCGACACCATGGGGAGCGGGCTCGCGGTCGCCGACTTCGACGGCGACGGCGACGACGACCTCTACCTGCTGACCGGCTCGCAGCTCGACCCCTACGAGAAGGGGCAGCACGCGCCGACCAACCGCCTCTATCGCAACGACGGCAAGCTCCAATTCACCGACGTGACCGCCGTGTCGGGGACCGGGCTCGACGGCTGGTCGTTCGGCGCGACCGCCGGCGATTACGACGGCGACGGCGACCTCGACCTCTTCGTCACGCGCTTCGGGGCCGACGTCCTCCTGCGCAACGACGGCTCGCTCCGCTTCACCGACGTCACCGCGGCGGCCGGCGTGGGCGACCCGCGCTGGGGGAGCGGGGCGACCTTCTTCGACTACGACCGCGACGGCGACCTCGACCTCTACGTCGTGAACTACGTCGACTTTGCCGAGCGGCTGGCGAAGTACGGCGGCAACCTCGACCACCCCGACTTCAAGAACTTCAAGCAGCTCCCGCAGTACTTCCACGGCCAGCCCGCCGTGCTCTACCGCAACGACGGCCCCGATCCGAAGGGCGGTGACGTCCGCTTCACCGACGTGACCGCGGCGGCGGGCGTCGCGAACGCGAACGGCAAGGGGCTCGGCGTCGTTACGTGCGATTTCGATGAAGATGGCGACCTCGACCTCTACATCGCCAACGACACCACCGCCAACGCCCTCTACGTGAACCAGGGCAACGGCACCTTCGACGAGCTGGCGTCCGACGCGGGCGTCGCGCTCGGCGAATCGGGGCGGGCGGAAGGGACGATGGGCGTCGGCTGCGCCGACTTCGACGGCGACGGCCGCTTCGACGTGGTCGTCACCAACTTCGACAACGAGCCCAACACGTACTACCGCAACTGCGGCGACCTCCAGTTCCAGGACGAGACGAAGCGGCGCGGGCTCTTCGAGCCGACGCTGCGGCCGGTCGGCTGGGCGAGCGAGCCGGCCGACTTCGACGACGACGGCGACCTCGACCTCTTCTTCTCGAACGGCCACCTGATCACCGACGTGCCGCTCTTCCTGATCCGCCACCTGATCCCCCAGGAGAGGCTGCCGGGCGTGATCGAGCCCGAGCACTTCTCCGGGAGCTACCGGCAGAAGCAGCAGCTCTTCCTGAACGACGGCAAGGGCGTCTTCTCCCTCCACGCGGACGACGCCGGCGATTTCTTCGAGGAAGAGATGGTGGGGCGCGGCGCGATCGCGGCCGACCTCGACCTCGACGGCGACGTCGACCTGGTCGTCCAGCGCTCGAACGAGCCGACGTTGGTTGTCGAGAACCGCGGCACGCCGAAGAACTCCTGGGTCGAGGTCGCGCTCTCCGACGGCACGGGGCGCAACCGATTCGGCGTCGGCGCGCGCGTCGAGATCTCCGTGGCCGGCCGCCGCCAGGTCCGGCAGGTGACCTGCGGCGACAGCTACTGCTCGCAGCGGCCGCTCACGCTCCACTTCGGGCTCGGCGCCGGCGAGCCGGCCGCCGTCGAGGTCAAGGTGCGCTGGCCGGACGGGACGGCGCAGCGCTTCCCCGACGTGAAGCCGCGCCAGCGCGTCGTGCTGCGCCGCGAAGAAGGCAAGGCGCAGTGAGCTTGCGCGGCCAAGGAGCGCCTGCGGCCGGGCTCGCGCTCGCGCTGGCGCTCGGCGGCTGCGCGGGCGGGCCGCGGCTGCGCTCGGCCGACCTCGTGCTCGAGCTCGAGCGCTCCGGCGAGGGGCGGGCGAGCGTCACCGCGCTCGCGCTCGACGCCGCCGGCGAGCGGCTGCTGGTCGGAGACTACGGCGGCCGCCTCTTCGTCCAGGACGTGGCCGCCGCGCGCCGCGACGACTTCGCCGACCCGCGTCCCGAGACGTTCGAGGGGGGCGTGCTCGCGCTCGGCTGGCGCGACGGTCGCTGGCTCGCCGTGCCGCGGCGCGGCCGCGGGCTCCTCTCGGCCGGGGCGGCCGACCGCTCCGGCGACGAGTGGCTGCTGTTCCCGACGCTTTCGGGCGCCGTCGTGACGCCGTCGCTCGACGTGGTGCACTGGTCGGTGCTCGCGCGCACGCTCGCCTGCTCCGGCGCGCCGAGCCGCGGCGTCGCCGCAGCGTCGATCAAGGAGGTTCGCATCGCGGGCGTCGCCGCGCTCGCCGATCGCGTGGTCGTCCTGAACGGCCGCGCGCCGGGCCCGACGAAGCTCGAGTCGCGCGCGCTGCCGTCGCTCGACCTGCACTGGTCGGTCGACCTCGGCCACAGCGCCTCGTCGCTCGCGCTCGACGCGCGCGCGCAGGTCGCGGTGGTGGCCGACGCGACGCGGCTCGAGCTGCGCGCGCTCGCCGACGGCGCGCTGCGCGGCGCGCTCGAGCTCGCCGATGCGGTCCCCCACGCGTTCGGCGATGGCGAACGCTTCCTTTTGGTCCAGGGCGAGACGCTCTCCGTGCTCCACCTGCACGGTGCGGGCGAGGCGGGGGGAACCGCGGCGGACCGACTGTCGCCGCGCGTCGAGCCCGCCTTCGCGGCGCACCGCGGCGGCGTCGGCGCCGTCGCCTTCTCCGCCGATGCGCGCTGGCTCGCGACGGGCGGCGCGCGCGGCGACCTGCTTCTCTTTCGCATCGAACCCCTGACGCGACCCGGCGCCGCCTCGTCCGGCGCCCCTTCCCCGTGAGGTGAGACCGATCGTGAGCCCCCTCGCCTTCGCCCTCGGTCGGATCGGCGGCGACGTCCGCCGGCGCGCGGCCGCGTGCGCCGCGCTCGCGCTGCTCGCGGCGTCGGGCTGCACCGCCTGGTCGCACGAGCGCTACGTCTCGCGCATGGGCCTGCTCATGGGGCAGCAGAACCTGCTCGAGAGCTACCAGAAGGCGCTCGAGCGGCGCGACTACGCCGCAATCCGCGTCCTCTTCGACGACACGCCCGAGGCGCGCAGCGCGGCCGACGCGGCGGTCGCCGACGTCACGGGCAAGCTCGGGGTCGCGGCCGATCCCAAGGCGACGATCGACATGGTCGAGGCGGAGGTTCGCGACTTCGACCTCTTCGCCGAGCTGCCCGAGGCGACGCTCTGGTTCTACGTCGGGGCGCGCACGCCCGACGGCGCGCGCCACCTGGTCCGGCTGCAGAGCCGGGCGACCTTCCGCGTCCTCTCCCGCGACCCGCCGGAGGCCGACCAGGACGGGATCCCGCTCGGCCACCTGAAGCTCGTCGCGCAGGCGCCCTTCGAGGCGGAGGTGCGCTCGTCGAAGCGCACGCAGTACGAGGACGCGACGCAGCGCGCCGGGCTCGCCGACCGCCACCGGAACCAGGAGATCGAGGCGCGCTGCCGGATCCTGCAGGGCACGATGCCGGGCAGCGGCGCCGCCGCCGCCGACTTCGACGGCGACGGCCGGCTCGACCTCGCCGCCATCGACGGACTCCACAGCAAGCTCTACGTCAATCGCGGCGACGGGACCTTCGACGACCGCTCGGCCGCGTGGGGCCTCGACCGCTTCGCGGGCGCGGGCGCGGTCGCCGCCGACTACGACAACGACGGCGACCAGGACCTCTACATCTGCGACCACTTCGGCGGGGCGCGCCTGCTGCGCAACGACGGCGGTCGCTTCACCGACGTGACGGCCGAGTCGGGCGCCGGCTGCAGCGACCCGTGCTTCTCGGCGTCGTTCGGCGACGTCGATCGCGACGGCGACCTCGACCTCTTCGTGCCGTGCTCGGGCGACTACTACACGAAGATCCCGATGCCGCCGTTCGACGCGCGCGACGGGCAGCCCGACCACCTCTACATCAACGACGGCCACGGCCATTTCACCGAGGAGGGGGAGGCGCGCGGCGTCGACAGCACCGGCTGGGGGCTCGCCTCGTCCTTCTGCGACTTCGACGGCGACGGCGACGACGACCTCTACGTCGCGAACGACTTCGGCCTGAACGAGCTCTACGTGAACGACGGGACCGGCCACTTCGACGACGTCGCGGCCAAGGCGGGCGCGTCGGACCGCGGCTACGGCATGGGCGTCACGTGGGGCGACGTCGACAACGACGGCGATTTCGACGCCTACATCTCCGACATCTGGTCGGAGTTCCACGCGGTCTTCATCGACCCCGACTATCCGCTGCCGTTCATGGGCCGGGTCATGCGCTTCTGGGTGGCGCCGCAGATGGACCGCATGGGGATGGGCAACGCGCTGCTGCTGAACCAGGGCGACGGGAAGTTCGTCGACGTCGCGAAGACCTGGCACGTGAACGAGGCCGGCTGGGCGTGGGCGGCGATGTTCCTCGACTTCGACGCCGACGGCGACCTCGACATCTACTCGCCCGACGGGAGTTACACGGGAGAACGGGAAGAAGACCTCGAGCTGCGCTTCTGGGCGCTCGCCTCCCTCATGTGGGAGCGCAGCAAGATGAACGAGTTCCTGTTCGAGGCGGCGGGCCGCTCGATGCAGGGCCACGAGCGCAAGCGGCTGTTCGAGCAGCTCGGCCCCGGCCAGTTCGCCGAGGTCGGCTACTTCCACGGCGTGAACGCGATCGAGAGCGGGCGCGGGCTCGCGATCGGCGACTTCGACGACGACGGCTACCCCGACCTCTACCTGCGCAACCTGAACGACCGCGCCCTCTACTACCGCAACAGCGGCGGCGCCAACCACTGGCTCAAGCTGCGCCTGGTCGGGACGAAGAGCAACCGCGACGCGATCGGTGCCGTCGTCCGCGCGACCGCCGGCGGCGTGACGCAGCTGCGCCAGGTCACCGCGGGCGAGGGCTTCTACTCCTCGCACGACAAGCGGCCGCTCTTCGGGCTCGGCGCGGCGAAGAGCGCGGCGGTCGTGGTGAAGTGGCCGTCGGGCCGGGTCGAGACCTTCCCGGAACTCGCGGCGGACCAGTCGTACGTCGTGACCGAGGGCGAGGGGAAGGCCGTCCCCGGCCGCTGACCGCGGAGGAGCACTCCATGTTCGAGCTGCGGAGCGTGCGCGGCGTCGTCGCGCTCGGGATCGCCTGGATGGCGCTCGCGGCCTGCGCCGACGCCGCGGCGCAGGGCGGCGCGATCGAGGCGGCCGCGACCGAGGAGCTGCCGCCGGCCGTGTTCGCCGCGCGCCGCGCGAAGCTCGTCGCGGAGCTCGGTGCCGACGCGGTCGCCGTCCTCTCGGCGCCGCCGAGCTGCGTGCGCAACGCCGACAACGACTACCCCTACCGGACCGGCAGCGACTTCTGGTACCTGACCGGCTTCCCCGAAGAGGGGGCGGTCGCCGTGGTCGAGACGCGCGACGGGAAGGCGCACTGCACGCTGTTCGTGCCGCCGCGCAGCCCCGGCCAGGAGATGTGGACCGGCCGGCGCCTCGGCGCCGCGGGCGCGAAGGCGCTCGCCGAGGAGGTCGTCGAGCTCGACCGGCGCGGCAACGTCGGCGCGAAGCTGAAAGAGCTGCTGCACGGGAAGAAGCGGGTCCTCGGCCAGTTCGAGAGGAACGACGCGCGCCGCACGGCGGTGAAGGCGGCGCTCGACGCGGGCATCGACGTCGACGAGGTCGAGCTGCGCAACGCGGTCGGCCGCCTGCGCCGCGTCAAGGGCCCCGAGGAGCTCGCGCTCCTGCAGCGTTCGATCGACCACACCTGCGAGGCGCTCCGCCAGGCGATGCGCTCCTGCCGGCCCGGCATGCACGAATACGAGCTGCAGGCGGTGATCGAGTACTGCTTCAAGGCGCTCGGCTCGCCGCGCGTCGGCTTCGACTCGATCGTCGGGTCGGGCCGCAACTCGGTCATCCTGCACTACATGTCGAACCGCGAGGCGATCCCGGCCGGCAAGACGATCGTCTGCGACGTCGGCGCGGAGTACGGCTTCTATTCGGCCGACGTCACGCGCACGCTCCCGAGCGACGGCAAGTTCACCCCCGAGTGCGCGGCGGTCTATCGCTCCGTGCTCGCGTCCCAGAAGGCGGGCATCGCCGCGGCGAAGCCGGGCGCGACGCTGCGCGCGATCGAGGCGGCGGCGCGCAAGGAGCTGGTGGCCCGGCTCGTCGAGGAGGGCGTGGTCGCGAAGGGCCAGGAGAACCTCGGCGCCTCGCTCCTGCCGCACGGGACCTGCCACTGGCTCGGCCTCGACACGCACGACGAGTGTCCCTACGACGGCAAGCTCGCGCCCGGCATGGTGACGACGGTCGAGCCGGGCTGCTACATCCCCGCGGGAACCGCCGGCGTCGCCGAGAAGTTCTGGGACATCGGCGTGCGCATCGAGGACGACGTGCTGATCACCGAGGAGGGGTGCGTGGTCCTCTCGACCGGCGCGCCGCGCGAGATCGCGGAGATCGAGGCGCTGATGGCGGAGGGGAGCGAGTTCCCGCGTCTCGAGCCGGCCGCGAAGCCGACCGCCGAGCCCCCCGAGAAGTAGTCCCGACCCGTGCCGCCGCTGCGCTTCCGGCTGCGCGTGACCGCGCCCTTCGACCTGCGCGTCGCCCTCTTCGGCCACGGCTGGATCGACCTCGCGCCGAACGCCTGGGACGAGGAGACGCGCACGCTGCGCACGGTGCTGGCGGCGGGACGGCGCGCCGCCGACGTCGTCGTGCGGCAGGAGGGCGACGTGCTCGCGGTCGCCGCCGACTTCGGGAGCGCGCCGCCGCGGCCGGCGATCGCACGCGCTTCTCTCGGAGCTCAGCTCGCGCGCATGCTGCGCCTCGCGCACGACTACGAGCCGTTCTGGCGGCGCTGCCGCGCGCAGCCGCGGCTGCGCTGGGTCGCGCGGCGCGGCGCCGGCCGGCTGCTCGCCGGCGCGACGCTGTTCGAAGACCTGCTGAAGCTGCTCTTCACGACCAATTGTTCGTGGGCGGCGACGCGGCTCATGGCGCGGCGCCTCGTCGACGCGCTCGGCGCGGCGGCGCCGTCGGGCGCGCGCGCCTTCCCCGACGCGGCTTTGTGCGCGGCGCAGCGCGAGCCCTTCTGGCGCGACGTGGTGCGCGCGGGCTACCGCGCGCGCGCGTGCCGGGAGCTCGCCGCCGGCTTCGCGTCGGGGCAGATCGCCGAGGAGCGCTTCGCGGAGAGCGGGCTGCCGACCGAGGAGGTGCGCCGGCGCCTCCTCGCGCTGCACGGCTTCGGGCCCTACGCCGCGGGGCAGGCGCTGCGCCTGCTCGGGCGGCACGACGACCTCGCGCTCGACTCGTGGTGCCGCGCGAAGATCGCGCAGCAGACCGGGCGGCGCCGCGCGCCGGCCGACCGCGCGATCGAGCGCGCCTACGCCTGCTTCGACGAGCACCGCGGCCTCGTCCTCTGGATGGATCTCACGCGCGAGTGGCACGGCGAGGGCGCGCTCACGCCGCGGGACGCCGTCGTCACGGCGCTCGGCGGCCGCCTTCGCCGCGCGAAGCCGAGTCGCTAACGTCCCCGCCTCGCGCCCATCTCGGGACGCGGCGCGTCGCCGCGTTCACCGGCGCGGAGTTCGGATTCCCTTCCGGAAGCGAAGGGTCAAGGAGAGACCATGTTGCTGCAGAAGTTCCTGCTCGCGGCCCTCATCCCCGCGGGTTTCGCCCTGTTCCACGATTTCGGCAACGACTACGACAAAGCGCCCAACGTCGCGACGACGGCGCTCGAGCTCGACGCCGGCAAGCCGATCTCGATCTCGAGCAACGCGATCCACTGGCGCGAGGACCTGTTCGGCGCCGTGAAGTCGGGCGGCACGAAGCAGTACTTCAACGGAATGGCCTGGTACCGCAAGATCGGCGCGGCCAAGGTCGGCGAGGACATCACGCTCGGCGGCAAGGCGATCACGGCCGGCGACTGGACCGTCTCGATCAAGGTCCCCGGCGACGACACCTCGAAGTTCTTCCTCGAGTGGAAGAAGGGCGAGACGGCGGTCGACGTCCCGCTCGAGCTCAAGGGCGGCCACGAGGTCGAGGACCACCTGATCCTGGCGCTCACGCCGCGCGGCGGCGCCGGCTCGAAGGACTTCGAGCTCAAGGTCGGGTACGGCGACCACTACGGCAAGATCAAGGGCACGATCGGCGGCGCGAAGCAGTAACGGCCGCGCGGCGATCGGTCCGGCGGCGCGCGCGAGCGGGGGTTCGAGCCCGTGGCACCACGAGGCGAGGCTCCCGCCGCGCGCACCGCGCCGCCGGCGTCGCCGGTTCCGTCCGGCCCGCTCGCGTCGCTCCCATCGCTCATCATCGTCCTGGTCGAGCCGAGCGAGCCGGGCAACGTCGGCGCGGTGGCGCGCATCCTCCTCAACCTCGGCGCGGGCGAACTGCGCCTGGTCGTCGCCGACCGCCGCCGGCGCGCGCGCCTGGTCGGCGCCTCGGCGCGCGCGCGCGCCCGCCACGCGCGTCCGCTGCTGGCCGCGGCGACGTTCCATCGCGACCTGCGCAGTGCGCTCGCCGACGTCGAGCGCGCCTGCGCATTCAGCGCGCGCTCCGGCCGCTTCCGTGCGCCGCGCGGGACGCTCGACGCGGTCGCGGACGACTACGCCGGCGCCGGCGGCCGGCGCGCGCTCGTCTTCGGCAACGAGACCGCGGGGCTCCGCGCCGCCGACGTCGCGCTCTGCGCCGATCTCGTCGCGATCCCGGCCGGCGGCGCCGATCCGGTCCTGAACCTCTCGCACGCCGTCGCGATCGCGCTGTGGGAGTTCGCGCGGGCGCGCGGCGGCCATGTCGCGCCGCCGAACCGCCACGCACCGCCGCGCGCCGCGTCCGTCGCCGAGCGCGCCGCGCTGCGCGTCGACTACGACGCGCTGCTCGTCGAGCTCGGCTTCCCGCGCCGCGCGCTCGGCGACCTGCACGGCCGCATCCTGCGCCGCCTCACGGAGCTGCTCGACCGCGCCGGCGGGGAGCACGCCGACGCCTCGATGCTGCGCGGCCTCGCCGTCGCGATCCGCCGCCGGCTCGCTGCCGTTCCCGCCAAGAGCCTGTCTGCCGGGACCGGCTCTACGGCACCTGCCGCAGGTCGCACAGGATCCAGCGGAAGCCGGGGAAGGAGACCTTTACGATCGGCGCGGGGGGCGGCGCCGCGGAGCCGGGCGCCGGCGCGCTCGCCGGCGGCACCTCGAGCGTGACCGAGTTCATCCCCTTCGCGATCGTCACGCGCTTGCGGAAGCGGCTGCCGTCGGCGAGCTCCGCCTCGATTTCGAGCGGCATCTCGAACGGGAACTGGCCGCTGCACTTGCACTCGATCGCCACGGTCGCCTTGGTCCCTTCGAGCTTGGGCTGGTGCACGGTGTAGCCGGGCCAGCGCGTCCCGTAGAGCCACGGCTGGAAGAACGAGCGCAGCGGCACGCCGGCGCGCCGCTCGCAGATCGCCTGGAAGTCGGCCGAAGTCGCCGTCTTGAAACGAAGGCGCGGGTCGGTGGCGAACTCCTTCAGCGACGCGAAGAACGCCTCGTCGCCGATCACGTAGCGCAGCATGTGCAGGAGCCAGGCGCCCTTGTCGTACATCTGCGGGTCCCACGCCTCGCCGCAGTTGGCGTGGCGCGGCCGCCAGACCGTGGTCAGGGCGTCGAGGGAGTGCTTCTTCTCCTGCATGAAGTCGAGCGCCGCCACCTGCCCGTGCACGTGCTCGACCCAGAGCGTCTCGGCGTAGGCGGCGAAGCCCTCGTGCAGCCAGAAGTCGCCCCAGTCGGCGCAGCTGATCGCGTTGCCCCACCATTCGTGGGCCGTCTCGTGCACGAGCACGTAGTCGTAGAGCTCGTTGCGCAGCTCGAAGGGGTCGACCACGCCGGTGCCGCGGATCGCGTCGGGGAAGCTCGAGCCGTACGAGACGAGCGTCGCGTGCTCCATGCCCCAGAGCGGCGTCTCGGCCAGCGCGAACTTCGCGTCGGGGAAGGGGTAGGGGCCGAACTTCTCGCTGAAGAAGCGCAGGATCTCCGGCACCTGCGCAAACTGCTTCCTCGCCTTCTCCTCGCTCTCGGGCAGCACGTAGAAGCGCACCGGGAGCTTGCGCGGGAGGCCGGGCAGCTCGACCTCGCTCTCGACCACGACGTAGGGGGCGATGTCGATCGCGATCGCGTAGTCGGGGACCGGGACGTCGAGTCGCCAGCGCCAGGTCTTCCAGGCGCCCGCCTGCGACACGTCGACGAGGCGGCCGTTGCTCGCGGCGACGAGCTCGGCCGGCGCGGTGACGTTCACCGTGACGCGGTCGGGCTTGTCCTCGGGGTGGAAGAACGACGCCTTGCACGGGAACCACGTGTGCGCGCCGATCGTCTGGCACGAGGTCGCGATCCACGGCGCCCCCGACGGCGTGCGCGCCCACTGGAAGCCGTTCGCCTCGTCGACGCGCTTGGGCCGGCCGGCGTAGGCGACGCTCACCTGGACCACCTCGCCGGCCTTGGCGGGCTTGGCGAGCGTGATCTTCAGGAGGTCGTCGGCGCGCGACCACTCGAGCGGGCGCGTCTCGGTGAGGACGTCACGCGTCAGGTCGCCGTCGACCGCGTGGACCGACTGGACGACGAGGCTGCGCTCGAGATCGAGGACGAGCACGTCGAGCGCCGGCGCCGTCACGACCGCGCCGAGCGCGCCGAAGCCGCGGACCGTCTGCGCGGCCGGATCGACCAGGAGCTCGATCCGGTACTCCTTCACGTCGTACGCGGTGCGCGGGTCGGCCTCCTGCGCGCGCGCCGGCGCGGACCAGGCGACCGCGAGCGCGACGACGAACGACCTCACGCGCGATAGATGTCCTGGATCTGGTTCAGGAGCTTGACCGCGTCGGCCTGCGGCCGCTGGAAGCTGTTGCGCCCGACGATCGAGCCGAAGCCGCCGCCCTGGTGGATCCCCTGGACCTCCTTCAGGATGTCGTCGGTCGCCTTCGCCTCGCCGCCCGAGAAGATCACGATGCGCCGCCCGCCGAACGAGCTCTGCACGACGTGGCGGACGCGGTCGGCGAGCGTCCCGATCGGGATCTTCTGCTCGAGGTAGACCTTCTTCGCGTCCTCCTGCTCGAGGTGCTCGGTCGGCGGCTTCACCTTGACGACGTGGGCGCCGAGCTGACAGGCGATCTGGGCCGCGTACGCGACCACGTCGACCGCCGTCTCGCCCGCCTTGCTGAGCCCCGCACCGCGCGGATAGGACCAGATCACGACGACGAGGCCGGCGCGCTTGGCCTCCTCGGTCATCTCGCGGATCTGCTGGTACATCTGGTTGCGCAGCGACGAGCCGGGATAGATCGTGAAGCCGATCGCGGCGCAGCCGAGCCGCAGCGCCTCCTGCACCGAGCCGGTCACCGCCGAGCAGGGGTCCTTGTCCTTGAAGAGGACGTCGCTGTTGTTGAGCTTGAGGATGAGCGGGATCCGGCCCGCATAGCGCGAGGCGCCCGCCTCGAGGAAGCCGAGCGGCGCCGCATAGGCGTTGCAGCCCGCCGCGAGCGCGAGCTCGAAGTGGTAGCGCGGGTCGTAGCCGGCCGGGTTCTTGGCGAAGCTGCGCGCCGGCCCGTGCTCGAAGCCCTGGTCGACCGGCAGGATCACGAGCTTGCCGGTGCCGGCGAGGCGGCCGCTGCAGAGCAGGCGGTAGAGGTTGGCCCGGGTGCCCGGGCTGTCCGACTCGTACCAGCTCAGGATCTCCTGCACGCGCTCGGTCATCGTCGCTTCCTCGGTGGGGCGGGATCGGAAAAAGGCGGGTCGGGGAACGCGGAAGTCTAGCTCCGCCCGGTGGGCCGCCGCGTCACCGGGAATTCGGTTCCGACCGGTCCCATTGCGCGACTCCACCCCTCAAAAGCGGGGGTACGCATCCGATGGCGGTGAGGGATGCGAAACATGAACACACGAGACACGATGGATCCGGACGGACGCACCCGGTGCTTCCAGTCCACGTCGGGGTTCCGCATGTGGGGAGGCGAGCAGCGGCCGCCGGCGCAGCCGGTGCCCTTCGCCTGGATCTCGCTCGGACTGGTCGTCGGGCTCGCCATCCTCGTCGGGACCTGGTTCGCGATCTTCCGCTGAAAGGCGGCGTGAACGGCCGCGCTACCATCGCGGCCCCATGCACGCCCCGCGCAGCGAGGATCCCGGGCCGGCCGGCGGGCTGGCACGCGTCACGGCCGTGCGCAGCGTGACCGCCGCGGCGGCGGGACGCGCGCGTGCGAAGCGTGCCCGGGTCGTCGAGCGCGACGACTGGATCGCGCACGAGGAGCCGCTCTCGATCCGGGTCGACGGGCGGCCGCTCGGCGTGGTGATGCGCACGCCGGGGCACGACCTCGAGCTGGTGCGCGGCCTCCTCTTCGCCGAGGGGATCCTCGAGCGCGCCGACGACGTCGCCGCGATCGCCCACTGCCGCGAGCTCCCGCCCCGGACGCCCGAATCGTGGCGCGCCGACGCCTCGGACAACGTGGTCCTCGTCACGCTGGCGCGTCGCCGCCGCACTGTCCGCCGCCGCGCCTGGACCGCCTCGACGAGCTGCGGCGTCTGCGGGCGCGCGACGATCGACGAGCTGCGCGCGGTCGCCCCGCCGGTGAAGGGGGACCTCGCGGTCGACGTCGAGCTCCTGCTCGAGCTGCCCGACCGGCTGCGGGAGGCGCAGCACGGCTTCGCGCGGACCGGAGGGCTGCACGCCGCGGGGCTCTTCGACGGGCGCGGGAAGTTGCTGGTCGCGCGGGAAGACGTGGGGCGCCACAACGCCGTCGACAAGGTGGTGGGCGCGGCGCTGCTCCACCGGTTGATGCCGCTCTCGAACTGCATCCTGCAGGTGAGCGGACGGACCTCCTTCGAGATCGTCCAGAAGGCGCGCCGGGCCGGCATCCCGATCGTCTGCGCCGTGTCGGCGCCGTCGACGCTCGCGATCGAGCTCGCGCGCGACGGCGGCCAGACGCTCTGCGGCTTCGCGCGCGGCCGCTCGCTCAACGTGTATTGCGGCGAAGCGCGCGTGCGCGTTCGCGCTGGCGCTGCAGCGCCGCCGGCAGCCGCACCAGCAGCGCCTTCGCCTGCCGCTCGTCGTCGGCCGCCAGCTCGGCCCCGCCGAAGCGGCAGGAGTGGTAGACGCTGAGCAGGCGCGCGAGCGCGCCCGACTCGTCGGGCACCGCCGCGTTCACGCGCGTCGCGAACTCGGTCGCGGTCTGGGTCGGGAGGGCGGCGACGTCGAAGCGGCCGCACACCTCCTCGAGCTCCTGCCAGTAGCGCCACGCGCGCCGCGCCGGTCCGCGCAGCCCGTCGGGCGGGCGGCCGCGGCCGGTCGGGTCGACGGCGAGGCGGACCGTCGGGAAGGCGAGGAAGGCGGCGACGGCGACGAGGAGCGCCAGCCCGATCCACCACGGACGCGCCTGCTCGATCGACTGCTGCACGCTGCGCAGCGAGGTCGCCTCGGTGAGGCGCTGGCCGAACTCCTCGGCAAGGCGTTCCGCGGCGGGCGGGCGCGGGGCCGCGCGGTCGGGCGTCGGATCCAGCGCGATCCAGACGTCCTCGGCGAAGCCGACTTCGACCCAGGCGTGGCGGTCGGCGGCGCGCACGCGCCAGCGCCGGTGCTCGGCGTCGAAGAGCGCGGCGCGGTAGCCGACGACGACGCGCGCCGGAAGATCGGCGAGGCGCAGCGCGAGCGCGCACGCCTGCGCAAAGTGCTCGGCGCGGCCGCGTGGAGCCGGTGCGGCGAAGAAGTCGAACCAGCGCTCGAGCGCATGGCCGGGGTCGACCTGGCCGTGGTCGCGGAACCACGCGGCGATCCGCGCGGCCTGGTCGAGCGGATCGCTCGCGCCCGCCGACGCGCGCGTCGCGAGGTCGAGCGCGAGCGCGCGCCCGTCGAAGTCGGGCGGGACGTCGAAGAGCGGATCACCGTCGGGCTCGCGCGGACGCGGCACGAGCGGCGGCGCGGCGATGCGGCCGAGCGCGCGCTCCGGCGCGGCGACGTCGTGATACGTGAGCCCGCTCGCGCTCCCGCCGCCGCTCGACAGGGGGCCGCGCAGCGCGCCGTCGGCGGAGAGCTCGAGCGTCTCGCCCTCGAGCCAGAGCGTCCCGGCGACGACGAGCCGCGCGCGTTCGGACGCGCCGCTCCCCTCCGCGCCGCCGCGCGCGGGCGCCCGCTCGAGCAGCGTGACCTGGAAGTCGATCGTCTCGCCCTTCGTCGCGCGCCGGTCGGCCTCGGGCCAGGGGACGCGGCGGTCGGCCGCGCCGTCGTCGCGATCGGCGAGTGTGCGCGCCGGGCCGCTCCGTGGCGCGAGCCAGACGAAGCCGCCCTGCTCGTGCAGCTCCTCCCGCAGCGACTCGCGCAGGTAGAGCGGCTGCGGGAGCTGCGCGGTCGCCGGCCCCTCGTCGGCGGCGTGGACCAGCGCGAGCGTCCGGTCGGGATCGAGGCGCGGCGCGCCGCCCGTCTGGCGCGCGAGCCGGTCCTCGGCGGGCGCCGCCGGCGGATCGGGGCGCGCGAGCAGGCGCGGCACGCGCTGCAGGAGCTGGTACGAAGCGATGGAGGCGGCCACGCTCGCGAGCGCGACGATCGCCGCGACGAGGAGCGCGCGGCGCGTCGACCACGAGGGCGGCGCGACCCCCTTCAGCCGTGCCGCGCGCGCGGTCGACCAGGCCGCGTCGGCCACCGCGGCGGCCGCCGCGAGCGCGAGCAAAAAGGCACCGGCCGGCGTGCTCCAGGCTTGCGACGCCGCGACGCCGACCGCGAGCGACGCGCACAGGAAGAGCGCCGCGCCCCGCCGGCGCGGCAGCGCCGGGCCGTCGAAGTCGGCGGCCGCGAACGCGAAGGGGATCCCGAAGAGCGTGAGCCACGGCGTCTGCAGCGGCCGCAGCGCCCCCTGCGTCCACGCGACCGCCGCGGCGGCGAGCGCCGCGCCGATCCCGGCGACCGCGATCCGTGCGAGACGCGGACGCGACTCGGCTCCGTCGCGCTCGGGCGCGAGCAGGAAGGCGATCGGGACCATCGCGATCGCCGCAGCGATCGAGAGCGCGCTGGCGGCGGTCGGCGCGCCGTACTTCGTGATGACGCAGCCGGCGAGCGCGGCGAGCCACGTCGTCCGCAGCAGGCGCGTGGCGGGATCAGACGGCATGGCCCGCCCCCGCGGCGACGCGCACGCTGCGATCGAGGAGCTGGAAGTAGCGGCGCGAGCCGGCCTGGATCGAGAGCACGTCGCCCGGCAGCCGCGCCTCGTCGATCGCGCCGAGATGGAGGACGACGCGGCGCGCGCCCGTGAATCCTGCCGGAAGGAGCGGAACGAGCGGCAGCAGCGGCGTCGCGATCGTCGCGTCCGTCGTCAGCGGCCGCGCCAGCGCGAGCGCGGCGAGGTAGGTGTGGAGGTCGCGGCAGCTCTCCGCCACCGCGAGCCGCGTCCCGCCCGACTCGACGATCGAGAGGGAGAGCGGGACGTTGCGCGCGCGCAGCGAGCGGACGACGCCGGCGGCGAAGCGCATCGCCTCGTCGAAGTCGCCCGGCCCGAACGCGCTCGCGCCGCGGCCGACGCGCGGGTCGACCAGCAGGTGGACGAGCGGCGGCGCCTCGCCGCGGAAGATGCGCACGACCTTCCTTCCGAGCCGAGCCGAGTGGCGCGCATGCACGCGCCGCTCGGGATCGCCCGGCCGGAAGTGCTTGAGCGAGTAGAACTCGCCCTCGCCCGGCCCCGTCGGTTGCGGGCGGTCGAGGCCGCGCGGCCGCAGCGCGAGCATCTCCTCGAGCGCCGACTCGCGCAGGACGTGCGGGCGCGGCAGCACCCAGAGGTCGGCCTCGATCTCGAACGTGCGCGCGAGCCGGCGCCAGCCGAACGGGCCCTGCACCGTGCATTCGAGCGCGACGCGCCGGTGGTGGCCGCGCTTGAGCGCCTTGACGCGCAGCGGCAGGCGGCCGAGCCGCGCCGGCGCGAGCACCGGCGCCGCGCCCGCCACGTCGACGGCCGGACCGCGCCCTTCGAGCCGGACCGCGAACGGCGCCCGCCCGCCCGGCAGCTGGTAGGGCGCGTCGAGGAGTCGCTCCTCGTCCTCGACGAGCCACGCGGGCGGCAGCGCGAGCAGCTCGAGGCGGTCGAGCGCCCGCCCGCCCGGCAGCGACGCGACGATCAGGAGCGCGAGGAAGCCGAGCGCGAGCGCGAGCAGCGGCGCGTCGAAGAGCGCCGTCGTGACGGCGACGCAGCAGGCGACGACCAGGGCCGCCTTCCCGCCGAACGACCACGAGGCGCGTGCGCCTGGCATCGGTCTACGCCGGCACGCGGACCCGCTGCAGCAGCTCGCCGAGCACGCGCTCGGCGGCGGCGCGCCCGCCTTCGCCGCCGCTCGCGACGATGCGGTGGGCGAGGACGGGGATCGCGAGGGACTTGACGTCCTCGGGCACCACGAAGTCGCGGCCGAGCACGCGCGCGCGCGCCCGCGCGGCGCGCTCGAAGGCGATGGCGGCGCGCGGGCTCGCGCCGAGCCGCACGCGTCCGTCGCGGCGCGTCGCCTCGACGAGGTCGAGCACGTACTCGACGAGGCTCGCGTCGACCTTCACCCGCTTCACGCGCTCGCGCTCCTCGAGGATCTCCTGGCCGCGCGCAACCGGCACGAGCGCGTCGACCGGGGCGCCGTCGCGGTGCGCCTCGACGATGCGCCGCTCGGTCGCGCGGTCGGGGTGGCCGAGGCTCACGCAGAGGAGGAAGCGGTCGAGCTCCGACTCGGGCAGCGGATAGGTGCCGGCGAACTCGATCGGGTTCTGCGTCGCGAGCACGAAGAAGGGGCTCGGCAGCTCGAACACCTCCCCGTCGGTGCTGACGCGGCCGTCCTCGAGCGCCTCGAGCAGGCTCGACTGCGTGCGCGGCGGCGTCCGGTTGAGCTCGTCGGCCAGCAGCACGTGCGCGAAGATCGGCCCGCGCTTGAACTCGAAGGTGCCGGTCTCGGGCCGGAAGACGGAGACGCCGAGCAGGTCGGCCGGCAGCAGGTCGGACGTGAACTGGATCCGGTGGAAGGAGAGGTCGAGCGAGCGCGCCAGCGCGCGCGCCAGCACGGTCTTGCCGACCCCCGGCACGTCCTCGAGCAGGACGTGGCCGCCGGCGAGCAGCGCGGTGAGGACGTGGTCGAGGACCTCGGGTTTCCCGAAGATCGCGCGGCCGAGGTTCGCGCGCAGGCGTTCGACGAGGGGGCCGTCCATGGGCCGCGAGTCTGCCCCCGTGCGCGCGGAACTCAATTCCCGAAGCGGGGAGCCGCTGCGGCGGGCCGCCCGCCACTTACCGGAGTCCGCGCGAGTTGGCATCCTCGTCGGACCCCGTCCTTGCTGCGCAGGAGTCCATCCGCATGATGCTCGCCTCCTGGGTCGTCGTGGGTTGCACCGTCCCGTTCGCGCTCGACCCGACCGGCGTCGACTTCGCGATCGAGCACGTCCGCCTCGCCGGTCGGCCGGCGGCTGCGAATGCGGCGGGCTCGGAAGGGGAGGTGACGATCCTCCTGCGCGCCGGTCGCATCGCGGCGATCGGGGCGAACCTCGCGATCCCGCCCGAGTCGGAGCGGATCGACGGCCTCGGGCTCACGGCGTGGCCCGGCTTCATCGACGCGTTCTCCGACCTCGGGCTCGCGCCGAACGAACGCGCGCCGGCGGCGAGCGCGAGCGAGGGCGCGCCGCAGAACACCGGCGCCGACGCCTTCGCCGACACGGCCGAGGCGTCGCGGCGCGGGCTCTTCCCCGAGCGGCGCGGCCGCCTCCTGCTCGCCGCCCTCGACAAGGACGCGACCTCGAAGCTGCGGCTCGGCGGCTTCACCGACGTGCTCACCGCGCCGGTCGAGGGGTTCCTGGCCGGGCAGGCGTGCCTGATCGACCTCTCCGATCTGCCGATGCGCGACGCGGTCGTGCGGGAGCCGGGCTGGCTCCACGCGAAGCTCGGCAGCGGGATGCACGAGCGCGGCTACCCGTCGACGACCATGGGCACGCTCGCCCATCTGCGGCAGGCGTTCCTCGACGCGCAGCGGCTCCAGAGCTGGCGCGAGAGCTACCGGCGCGACCCCGCCGCGGTCGCCCGCCCGCCGAGCGACGACTGCCTCGACGCGCTGATCGCCGTGCTCGACCACCAGCTCCGCGTCGCCTTCGCCGCCGACCGCGAGGGCGACCTCCGGCGCGCGCTCGCCCTCGCGCAGGAGTTCCGCTTCGACCTGGTGCTGATCGGGGCGAAGGAGGGGTGGAAGTGCGCGCCGGAGCTCGCCGCCGCGCGCGTGCCGGTGGTCGCGAGCCTCGCCTTCCCCGATCCCCCCGAGCGCAAGGGCGCCAAGCTCAAGCCGCCGTCCGAGGCGAAGCCGAACGCACCGTCCGAAGCGAAGCCCGACGCTCCGCCTGCGGCGAGCAGCGCGACTGCCGCGGCGCCGGCTCCCGCGTCGGAGCCGCCGCCCGTAGCGGGACCTTCGATCGCCGAGGCGTGGGAGGTCGCCGACCCGGTGCTGGCGGAGCCGCTCGAGCTCTTCGAGCAGCGGCGCATGCGCTGGGAGGAGGAGGTGCGCAACGTCGAGCGCCTCCTTGCGGCAGGCGTCCCGGTCGCGCTCACGACGCGCGGTTCCTCCAGCGTCGCGGACTTCTTCGCCGACCTGCGCACCGCGATCGAGAAGGGGCTGCCCGCCGACGCGGCGCTGCGTGCATTGTCGGAAACGCCCTCCGAGCTCTTCGGCGCAGCGCAGGAGCTCGGCGCGCTCGCGCCGGGCCGCGCGGCGAACCTCGCGCTCGTCGAGGGCGACCTCGCCGACAAGGAGCGCTCGGTCCGCCACGTCTTCGTCGCGGGCCGCCACTTCGAAGGCGCGCCCAAGAAGGAGGCGAAGCCGGAAGAAAAGAAGGAAGGGAACAAAGAGGGGGCGGCAGCGGACGCGGCGGGTCTCACCGGCACCTGGTCGCTCAAGCCCCTCCAGCCGGGCGCGCACACGCGCGGCTTCGAGTCGACGCTCACGCTGAAGCAGGAGGGGACGAAGCTCTCGGGCCGGCTCGCGAGCGAGATGGGCGAGGGCGAGCTGAGCGGGAGCGCCGACGACACGGCGGTCCGCTTCACGATCGTCGCCCAGTTCCAGGGTCAGCGCTTCGAGTTCAAGTTCGAGGGGAAGGCGGAGGGCGCCGACCGGCTCACCGGCACGCTCGAGACGCCGTTCGGCAAACCGATCGAGGTCGAGGCGAAGCGGGCGCCCCGCGGCGCCCGCGGCCAGGAGGCGTCGCGATGAGCCCGCTCCTCTTCACGCCCGCGCTCGTCGTCGCCCTGCTCGCGCGCGGACCCGGCGACGGCGGCGCGTCCGGCGACTTCGAGACCGAGGCGGCGCGCAAGCCGGCGCTCCACACCGGTGGCTCGCTCCTGATCCGCGACGCGACGCTGCTCACGGTGAGCCACGGGACGATCGAGCACGGCGACCTCCTCGTGAAGGACGGGAAGATCGCGGCGATCGGGAGCGGGTTGCCGGCGCCGGACGGGATCGCGACGCTCGACGGGAGCGGTCTCTTCGTGATGCCGGGCCTGATCGACTGCCACTCGCACGCGGCGATCGAAGGGGGCGTGAACGAGGGGACGCTCTCGATCGTGCCCGAGGTGAAGATCCGCGACGAGGTCGACCCGACCGACGTCACGCTCTACCGGGCGCTGGCCGGCGGCACGACCGCGATGAACCTGCTGCACGGCAGCGCCAACGTGATCGGCGGCCAGAACGCCGTGATCAAGGTGCGCTACGGCCGGAAGGCGTCGGAGCTCCTCTTCGAGGGCGCGCCGCTCGGCGTCAAGTTCGCGCTCGGCGAGAACCCCAAGCAGAGCAACGTCGGCTCCGGCTTCGCCGGCCCGCGCCGCTACCCGGCGACGCGCATGGGCGTCGAGGCGGCGCTGCGCCGCGCCTTCACGCGTGCGACCGAGTACCGCGAGGAGTGGCGCCAATTCGCGGCTTCCAGGTCGCGCGGCGAGGTGCGCCTCGAGCCGCGGCGCGACCCGCGCCTGCAGGCGCTGGTCGACATCATGGAGGGGAAGATCCTCGTCCACGCCCACTGCTACCGCGCCGACGAGATCCTCATGCTGCTGCGCGTCGCCGAGGAGTTCGGCTTCAAGGTGCGCACGCTGCAGCACGTGCTCGAGGGCTACAAGGTCGCGACCGAGATCGCCGAGCACGGCGCCGGCCCGTCGACCTTCAGCGACTGGTGGGCCTACAAGCTCGAAGCGTACGACGCGATCCCCTACAACGCCGCGCTTCTCGAGCTCGCCGGCGCCCACTGCTCGCTCAACTCCGACTCGGCCGACCTGACGCGGCGCCTCTACCACGAGGCAGCCAAGACGCTGCGCTACGGCGGGCTGAGCGAGAGCCAGGCGCTCGCGCAGGTGACCATCAACCCCGCCTGGCAGCTCGGCATCGACGGCCGGGTCGGGAGCCTCGACGTCGGGAAGGACGCCGACCTCGCCCTCTTCGACGGCCATCCGCTGAGCGTCTACTCGCGCTGCGAATACACCTTCGTCGACGGCGAGTGCCTCTTCGAGCGGCGCTACGCGCCGGGCGAGGCGCGCGCCTCCAATCCGACCGGGCCGGCCTTCGGGCCGATCGACTGCCCCGATCCGTCGCAGCTGCCGCTGCCCGGCAACGGCGGCGTCTACGCGCTGGTCGGCGGGACGGTCCATCCGGTGAGCGGGCCGCCGATCGAGGGCGGCGTGGTCGTGATCGAACGCGGTCGCATCGCCGCGGTCGGCGCCGGCGTCGCGGTGCCGGAGCGCGCCGAGGTCGTCCGGTGCGACGGCCTCTCGATCTACCCCGGCCTCTTCGATGCGGCGACGCGCGTCGGGCTGGGCGAGATCGGGTCGGTCGCCGGCTCCAACGACGCGAGCGAGATCGGCGGCAACCAGGCCGACCTGCGCGTGACGGCGGCGATCCACGCCGCGAGCGCGCACATCCCGGTGACGCGCTGCGACGGCGTGACGAACGCGCTGGTGCTCCCGCAGGGGGGGCCGATCGCGGGGCGGGCGTCGCTGATCCAGCTCGACGGCTGGACATGGGAGCAGATGGTCGTCGGCGATTCGCTCGCGCTGCTCGTCCAGGCTCCGGCCACGGGCGGCGACGAGCCGCCCGAGAAGGAGCTCGAGAAGGACGACTGGAAGGGCCTCGCGGCGCGCTTCGACGAGTCGCTGCGCTACGCGGACGCCCGCGCGGCGGGCCGGCCCGACGTGCGGCGCGACCTGAAGCTCGAGGCGCTCGCGCCCTACGTGCGCGGCGAGAACGGCGCGCCGCCGCGCGTGGTGCTGCTCGCGGCCGACTCGCGCCATGCGCTGCGCGCCGCCGCCCTCTTCGCCGAGCGGCGCAAGCTGAACGCGCTGCTGCTCGGCTGCGGGGAGGCGTGGCTGGTCGCGGAGTACCTCGCCCAGCACGGCGCGCGCTGCCTCGTCTCGCAAACGCTCGGGCTGCCCGGCGCCGACCAGCGCTACGACGCGCAATTCCAGAACGCGGCGCGGCTCCATTCCGCGGGGGTCCCCTTCGCACTGGTCACGCTCGAGCAGGAGAACGTCCGCCAGCTCGGCCACCACGCCGGCATGGCCGCCGCCCACGGGCTTCCGCGCGACGTCGCGCTGAAGAGCGTCACGCTCGCGCCGGCGCAGCTGCTCGGCGTGGCCGACCGCCTCGGCTCGCTCGAGACGGGCAAGACGGCGAACGTGATCGTGACCGACGGCGACCCGCTCGAGCTGCGCACGCACGTGCGCTACGAGTTCATCGCCGGGAAGCCGATCCGCCTGGTGAGCAAGCAGACGGAGCTCTACGAGACCTTCAAGCGGCGCATCCTCGAGGCGAAGGCGGCGCGCATCGCCCCCGCCGCGTCGGCCGCGGGAGGACCGTGAACGGGCGCGCGGTCGCGCGCGCTCACTGCTCGTAGCGGTCGTCGTCCTGCGGCGGGGCGTCGTGCGGATGGCCCGGTCCGGCGCCGCCCTGGCCGCGGCGGCGGCGGCGCCGCCGGCGCGGATGGACCGTCCCGGTCGGCGCATTCGGGCTGCGGCCGTCGCCGACGGCGTGTGGCCGCTCTTGCTGCCGCTCGTGATGCGGGCGCGATTCCGCCGCAGGCGCGTGCGGGCGCGCGGCGGGGTGGCGCGCCTCGCGGCCGAGCTCGAGCGCGCGCTGCTCCCAGTCGAGCACGGGGCCGAGGTCGCGGCGCTCCGCGACCGCGACGATGCGCATCAGCAGCAGCGCGTCGTGGAAGAACTCGCGTCGCACGAACTCCGCGAGCCCGCCGCGATGGCGGTGCCGCCGCGCGTCGGGTCCGGCCAGCTCGGGGTCGACGCGGCGCAGCGCGAGCACCATCGCGCGCACGCGCGCCGTGTCGCGCTTGGCCATGCGGAAGCGCATGCCGATCGGGCGCAGGAAGGCGTCGAGCGCCTCGCTCGGCGGGTGGTGCGGCCCCTCGGTCGGGACGTCCTCGCCGACCACGCGGCGGCGCAGCTCGTCGTAGAAGAGGACGGCGAGGTACATGGCGGTCGGCAGCGCGCGCCGCCCGCGGTCGACCTCGGCGAGCGCCGCGAGCCGCTCGAGCAGCCGCGCGAGGCGCGGGTCGTCGTCGGTCCCGTGGGCGTGCAGCCCGAGCTCCGGCAGCAGGACGCGCAGCACGCCGAGCCGCGCCAGCAGCTCGACCGACTTCTGCGGCTGCGGGCCGCCCAGCATGCGCAGGATCTCCTCGAAGACGCGCGGCGCCGCGCTGCGACGCAGGTCCTCGTGGTGCTCGGCGATGGCGGCGGCGAGGTCGGGGTCGAAGGTGAGGTCGAGGCGCACGGCGAACTTGACCGCGCGCAGGATGCGGACCGGGTCCTCGCGCACGCGCCGCGCCGCGTCGCCGATCGTGCGCAGGACGCGGCGGCGCAGGTCGGCCACGCCGCCCACGTAATCGAGGACGCACTGGTCCTGCACGTCGTAGAAGAGGCCGTTGATCGTGAAGTCGCGGCGGACCGCGTCCTCCGCCTCGCTCCCGTAGACGTTGTCCTCGCGGATCAGGAGGTCGGCGTCTTCGTCGTCGTCGCCGTTCGGCGCGGTCGCGCCGTCGTCCTCGTCCCCGGAACCGCCGCCCGGCTCGGCGGCCGCGTCGCGCTCCCACGCCTCCGCGTCGTCCTCGGCGGGCGCCGCGTCGGCGGCCGCGCCGCGCGGATCGAGGGTGCCGGCGACGTCGCCCTCCGCGTTGGGGTCGCGGCGGAACGTCGAGACCTCGAGCGTCTTGTTGCCGCCGAACATCACGTGCACGAGGCGGAAGCGGCGGCCGATGATGCGGCTGTTGCGGAAGATCTTCTTCACCTGGCGCGGGCGCGCCGACGTCGCGATGTCGAAGTCCTTGGGCGTGCCGCCCAGCAGCAGGTCGCGCACGCAGCCGCCGACGAGGTAGGCGCGGTGGCCGGCCCGGATCAGCCGGTTGAGGACGGAGGTCGCATCGGGGTCGAGCGCCGTCGCCAGGATCGGACAGAGTCCGTCCGAGATCTCGGTGGCGGCGAAGATCTCGGGGGACGGGGAGCTCATCGGGCGTACATCGTTCCGATCGAACCTTCAGGGGGGAACGGGGCGGTGGGGCGCAACCGAATACCGCCCCCGTCCGGAGCGCGCAAGCTCATCGCTTCCCGTCGCGGGCGCGCGCGAGCCGGCGCACGCGCGCGGAATCGACCGGCGCCGCGACGTCGCCGCCGCGCTTCGCCCACGTGCCGACGATCCAGCCGGCGGCGTCGGCGCGCGTCGCGGTGACCAGCTCCGGATCGACGCCGCTCGCGAGCAGGAGCGGCGCGCGCGGCAGCGCGCGGCGCAGCTCCGCGAGCGCGGAGCGGTCGGGTCGCATGCCGGTCGCCGGCCCGGTGAGCAGGAGCGCGTCGGCGCCGGCGCGCTCGAAGAGGTCGCGCGCCTCGTCGACGAGCGGCCGCGGCGCGAGCGGCACGGCGTGCTTCACGCGGAGGTCGGCGAAGAGGCGGGCGGAGCAGCGCAGCGCGGCGCGCTCGCGCAGCGTCTCGTCGGCTCTTCCGGTCAGGACCCCTTGATCCGTGAGCGCGGCGCCCGCGTGGACGTTCACGCGGAAGAAGGCGAGGTCGAAGGCCGCCGCGAGCGCCAGCGCGGAGCGCGCGTCGTTGCGCAGCACGTTCACGCCGAGCGGGAGTCGGACCGCCTCCGCGATGGCCGCGAGCGCGCGCGCCAGCGCGGCCACGGTGACCGGCTCGACGCGCTCGGGACGAAAGGGCCGGTCGCCGAAGTTCTCGACCAGCAGCGCGTCGGCGCCTCCCGCGGCCCACGCGCGCGCGTCGGCGAGCGCGCGCGCCAGCGTGCGCTCGAACGCGACCGCGCGCGGCGCGCCGGGCAGCGGCAGCAGATGGACCATCCCGATCAAGGCGCGGTCGGGCCAGGGACGTCGCGGCAATGGAGCGCTCCGAACGGGGGAATTGCGCTTCGGGGCCAGGAGGGGCGGCCTATGATCCGCCGCCTTCGCGTCGAATGGAAACGGCCCGCCGCGAATCGGGAAACCCCAAGGAAGCCCTGGCCGTCCGCCCCCGTCGGATCCGCAGGACGAATGGTGGACGCTGCACCGGGCCGGGCCGGCGACTTCCTCGCGGCGCGCACGCGCGCCGGTGTCGACGTCTTCGTGCTGCCCACGCGCAAGTTCAAGACGAAACTGGTGCGCCTCCATTGGCGGACGCCGTCGTCGCGGCGCAATGCGGCGCGCGCGCTCGTCCCCAACCTGATGCGGCGCGGCACGCGGCGCCACCCCTCGATGGCGGACGTCTCGCGCGCCTTCGAGAGCCTCTACGGCAGCAGCTGGTCCTCCTCGGTCTACAAGCACGGCCAGGCGCAGATCACCTCGCTGCGGCTCGAGACGGTGGAGGAGCGCTTCCTGCCGGGCAAGCCGGCCATCTTCGCGCCGGCGGTCGCGCTGATGCGCGAGCTGCTCTTCGAGCCCCACCTCGTGCGCGGCGCCTTCCCCGAGGACGTGTTCGCGCAGGAGCGGCTCAACCACCGGCGCGAGATCGAGGCGCAATACAACGACAAGATGACCTGGGCGTTCCAGCGCCTCCTCGACGTGACCTTCGGCGAGGAGCCCTACGGGCTGCCGGTCCTCGGCACCGTCGAGCAGGCCAACGCGCTGCAGGGCGGCGACGCGATCGCCGCCTGGACCGACCTGAAGGAGCGCCTCCCGGTGCGGATCTTCGCGGTCGGCGACTTCGCCCTGGCCGAGGTCGAGGCGATCGCCGACGAGTTCTTCGCGCCCGCGCGGCCGGACGCCGATGCCGCGGCGGCGGTGCGGCCGCCGCCGGCGGCCGGCGAGCCGCGGCTCCTGATCGAGCGCGACGACGTCTCGCAGAGCAAGCTGATCACGGCGCGCCTGGTCGATCTGAGCGACCTCGACGAGCGCGAGTTCGACGCGCTGCGCGTCTACGCCGGCGTGCTCGGCGGCGGCTTCCATTCGCGCATGTTCCAGTCGATCCGGGAGAAGCACAGCCTGGCCTACTTCGCGTCGGCGTCGCTCGACCGGCTGCGCGGCGTCCTCTTCACCTCGTGCGGCATCGACGCGTCCGACCGCGAGAAGGTGGGCGAGCTCACCGAGAAGGAGATCGCGTCGCTGCGCGACGCGCCGCCGCGCGACGACGAGCTCGAGCAGACGCGACGGCTCATGATCTCGGGCGCGCGCGGCATGTTCGATTCGGCGGGGGGCATGGTCGAGACGCTCGAGGCGGGGCTGTCGGCGGGGCGCGTGCGGACGCTCGACGCGATCTGCCGCTCGCTCGCGGCCGTGACCGCGGCCGACATCACGCGCGTGGCGCGCCGCATCGGACCGGTCCGGACCATCTACTGCCTGGAGGGCGCGGCCCGCCACGCCGCCGCCGACGAGCCCGGAGGCGGGGAGGCATGACGAAGCTCGAAGCGGTCCCGAACACGATCGGCGAGACGCTGCTGAAGGGCGTCCTGCCGCACGGACTCACGCTCTACCTGAACCCGCGGCCCGAGTTCTCGCGCAGCTTCGGGATGCTCGCGACGCACTACGGCTCGCTCGACTCGCGGCTGCCGGCCGCCGGCGGCGCGCCCGGCGAAGCCGTCCCCGAGGGGATCGCCCATTTCCTCGAGCACAAGCTCTTCGAGGACCAGCAGGGCGACGTGAGCCTGCGCTTCTCCGCGCTCGGCGCGAGCTGCAACGCGGGGACGGAGTTCGCGAAGACGTCGTACCACTTCTCGACCGCGGAGAAGGTCGAGGAGAACCTCGAGACGCTGATCCGCTTCGTCTACGACCCGTGGTTCACGGCGGAGTCGGTGGCGAAGGAGCAGGGGATCATCGAGCAGGAGATCCGGATGTACGACGACGACCCCGACTGGGTCGTCTTCTTCAACCTGCTCGAGTCGCTCTACCACTTCCATCCGGTGCGCATCAACATCGCGGGCACCGTGCAGACGATCCGGCGCATCACGCCCGAGCTGCTGCACCGCTGCCACACCGCCTTCTACCACCCGGCCAACATGGTCCTCGTGCTGGGCGGCGCCTTCGACGCCGAGCGCTGCGCGGCGCTGGCCGACCGGACGCTCGCGTCGATGAAGATCGGCGTCGGCAGCGCGTGGTCGCGGCCCGCGATCGGCGAGCCGCCGACGGTGGCGCGCCGCCGCAGCGAGCGCGAGTTCGCCGTCGCGCGGCCGCAGCTCGCGCTGGGCTTCAAGGACCTCGACCTGCCGAAGTCGCCGCGCGACTTCCTGCGGCGCGACCTCACCACGCGCCTGCTCCTCGACGTCCTGTTCTCCCCGAGCTCGCCGCACCACCAGCGCCTCTACGAGGCGGGCCTCATCGACGACGCCTTCGACGCCTCCTACTCGGGGGAGGACGACTTCGGCTTCACGATCATCGGAGCCGAGACCGACGATCCCGACCGACTCGTGGCGGAGCTCTTCGTGCTGCTGCGCGACGCCGCGGCGAAGGGGATCCCGGAAGCCGACTTCACGCTGGCGCGCAACCGCTTCCTCGGCCGCTTCGTCCGCGCCTTCAACTCCGCCGAGTCGCTGGCGGGGGCGCTCGTCACCTGCCACTTCCGGAAAGTCGCGCTCGACGACCTCACGGGGGTCGCGATGGAGCTCACCACGGCCGACCTCTCGCGCCGCCTCGTCGCGCACCTGCGCGAAGAGCAGTCGGCGGTCTCGATCCTGCGCCCGAAGGCGGACGCCGCGGCGCGGTGACCGGCGACCCGGGTCCGCTCCTGCTGCTGGTCGGTCCGACCGCGTCGGGCAAGAAGCGGATCGCACTCGAGATCGCGGAGGGGCTGCGCGCCGACCTGCTCGCGCTCGACTCGATGAAGGTCTACCGCGGCATGGACCTCGGCACCGACAAGGCCGACGCGGGCCGCTTCGCGCTCACCGACCTCGTCGAGCCCGACGAGCGCTTCTCCGTGGGGGCCTGGGTGCGCGCGGCGCAGAGAGAGGTCGCGGCGATCCGCGCGCGCCGCCGCGTGCCGCTCTTCGTCGGCGGGACCGGCCTCTACCTGCGCGCGCTGGTGCGCGGCCTGTTCGAGGTGCCCGAGGTGCCGGCGGCCGTCCGCGAGGCGGTCACCCGCGAGATCGACGAGCAGGGCGTCGCGGCGGCGCACGCGCGCCTCGCCGCCACCGATCCGGGGGCGGCGGCGCGGCTCCATCCGAGCGACCGCAAGCGCATCGCGCGCGCGCTCGAGATCGAGCGCGCGACGGGGCGGACGCTCACGGCGTGGCAGGAGACGGCGACGCGCCGGCCGATCGACGGCAGGTGCGTCGCGGTGGGGCTGCGCTGGTCGCGGCCGCGCCTGCGCGAGCGGATCGAGCGGCGCGTCGACCGGATGTTCGACGCCGGGCTGGTCGAGGAGGTCGCGGCGCTGCGCCTCGAGGGCCGGATCGGGCCGGTGGCGGGGCTGGCGATCGGCTACCGCGAGACGGTCGCGCTGCTGGAGGCCGAGGCGGGCCGGGGTGGAGTCGCGGGCGCGCCGTCCAGGCTCGATGAGCCGCGGCTCGCCGAGCTGCGCGCCGCGATCGTGCGCGACACGTGGACGTTCGTGCGCCGCCAGGACAACTGGTTTCGCCAGTTCCCCGAGATCACGTGGATCGACGTCGAGGCCGATCCCACGGCCGCCGCGCCGCGCGTCGCGGCAGCCTTCCGCGCCGCCCTCAGTTGAGGTACGGGTCTTCCCAGTCGTAGTTGAAGAAGTTGCGGTCGATGCTGCGGTACAGGTCCTTCATGTCGCGCTTCAGGACGTACCAGTACCCGGCCAGGTTGTCGCCCCACCAGGCCGACGTAGACGTTCGGTCGTCGCCCGACTCCTGCTCCTGCTCCTCCGCCTCGGCCTCCTCCGCCTCGGCCTGTTCCGCTTTGGCCTGCTCCTCTTCGGTCTGCTCCGACCCGTTGGACGAGCTGCAGGCGGCGAGTGCACCGGCCAGGAAGGCCGTGGCCAGGACGTTTCCGAAGATCTTGCGGTTCATGAGGGGCGGGACTCCGTTCCGAGGTCGCCGATTTCCAGGGTCGGTCGCTCTAGCTACGAAGGGGCGGGATGGTATCGCCCCGATTCTTCCCGTCCAAGGGGAAGCCGAGCCGGTTCCCCGGACGATGGACGGCGGACGGCGTTCCCCCCGTCTTCAATGGCCGCCGGCCGGCGTGGCAGGGACGGCGCGCAGCGCCTTCTCGACGGCTTCGTCGAACGCGGGGGGCAGCGGGCCGCGCCGCACTTCGACGATGATCCCCTTCGGGTCGAGCAGCCACGCAACCGGGATCTGCTCGAGGCCCAGCTCCCGGGCGGCCGGGCCCTTCCATTCCTTCTCGCTGCAGTCGACGGGGAAGGAGGCTTCGAGCCGCGCGAGCTCGGCGGAGAGCTTCGCGCGCTCGACGTCGAGGGAGATTCCGACCACCCCGAACGGCTCCTTGGCGTGGGCCCGCGCGAGCTGGACCGCCCGCTCGAGCGCCTGGCGCGACGGGTCGTTCAGGACGTTGAAGGCGACCACGACGACGACCTTGCCGCGCAGCGCCTTCCAGTCGACGGCGTGGCCGGCGAGGTCGGTCAGCGCGAGGTCGGGGAAACGGCGCCCCGGCTGGACGAGGACCTGGCGCGCGACGTTTTCGAGGTGCGAAACCACGGCCGGGCTGGGTTCGGGGCGCGCGGAATAGCTCGTCTTCAAGCGGACCAGCGCGTCGTCGTCGCCCAGCCGGAGCAGCCCGTCGGCCGCGTGGATGGCGGCGCGCGCGGCGGCGTCGCCGCTGGCCGACTCCTTGGTGATGGCGATCAGCTCGTCGACGGCGTCGCGCTCCCGCTCGAGGGCGTCGCGCGTGACGTTGGTCGCGAGCCAGACGCGCGCCGACCAGGCGAGGTCGGGGTCGCTCTTCTCGAAGCGGCGGAAGTAGTCGAGGACCTTCGCGCGCTCGGCGGCGAGGGACTGCTTCTTGCGCTCGTCCGGCGGCAGCGTCCGGTACGCGACGATCTTCGGCGTGAGCTCGTCGGTGATGCTCTGCCACTCGGTCGCGGCCGCCTGCGGGCGGTCCTGGAAAGCGAGGAGGATCGAGGCGAACGCGGCCGCGACGAGCGCCATCGGCATCGGCTCCATACGACGGACGGACGGGTCGATCGGCGGCGGAGTCTACGATGCCCGGGATGAAACGCTGGCTGCCGCTCGTCCTCGTCGCCGTCGTCGTGCTCGCGGCGGCGTGGTTCGCGTTCGCGTCGAAGCGGCCGCCGCCGCCGCTCGAGCCGACGCTCGCGCGCTACGTCTTCGGCAACGCGCTGCCGGCGGTCCATCCGCCCGAGTCGGCGCTGAAGCCGGCCGTCCTCGCCGATCCCGTGCAACGCGTGCTCGCGCGCGTCGAGTGGGGGACGCCCGAGGTCTTCCAGTGGACGCAGCACCACCTCCCGACCGATCCGGCCGTGCGCGCCGAGATCGCGCGCGGGCTGGTGCGCCGCTACGACCAGGTGGTGCGCGGCTCGCCGCTGCTGGCGGCGCGGATGCTCACCGCGATCGGGCTCCTGGGTGATCCGGTCGGCCTCGACACGGTGGTGCGCGCCACCGCGTCGCCGCCCGACTATCTCCGCATCGCCGCCATCCAGGCGCTCGCCGGCTTCCCGGTCACCGAGGAGCTCACGACGCTCTACGCGCGCCTCACCGGCGCGGCCGAGGAGGAGGTCAAGCGCGCCGCGCTGAACGAGTTCATCAAGCGCGAGGTCCTCGGCGACCCGGAGATGGTGCGCGCCATGCTCGAGTCGGACCCCGACGGGAACATGGCGGTCCCGTGGCTGCAGCAGGTGGCGACGCGCCGCCTGTGCGACCTCGCCGAGGCGTGCGCTCGCTACCTCTCGAATGCGAAGCCGCGCGTGCGGCAGAACGCGATCCTCGCGCTGCTCGTCTGCGGCGACGCGCGCGGCGAGGCGGCGGCGCGCGAGGAGCTGCGCTCGGACGACTTGAACCGGGTGGTCGTCGGCCTCTCGATCTACCGCGACGCGCAGCGCCTCCCGCCGCTCGACGAGGCGCGCACGCTGAGCGGCCATCCGGGCGGCGACGTGCGGCGCTACCTGGCGCAGGCGCTCGGCGCGAAGGGCGACGGCCTCGACGAGGAGGCGGCGATCGGGCTCTTGCGCGGGCTCACCGGCGACCGCGACCCGGTCGTGGCGCGCGAGGCGGTCTACGACCTCTGGAAGCACGGCCGGCAGGAGGGGGCGGCCGGCTGGCGCGAAACGATGCGCCACGGCCACGGCGGCGAGCTCAAGGAGGCGGTCTCGCTGCTCTGCGAGACACTGAAGGACGAGGAGGCGGCGGCGATCGCGCGCGCGCGCCTCGACAGCGAGCGGCTCGACGGCCCCGACCAGGCGAACCTCCTCTACGGGCTGCGCTACTTCGCGCAGGCGTCCGACGCGCCGCGCTTCCTCGCGCGGATCGAGCGGGCCGGCGGCCGCGACGACCTGCACGTCGGCGACCACGGCTGGCTCTCCGAATCGGCGAGCGTCTACCTGCAGAGCCTCGGCGCGGCGACGCTGCGGCCGACGAGCGACGCGCTCGGGCGCGCCACCCGGCCGCGCGCGCAGATCGTCCTGATCGACACGGTGCGCGGCCTCGTGAAGGGAGCGGCGCCCGACGACGTCGACGAGGCGGCGGGGCGGATGTTCGCGCTCGCCGCCGATCGCGCGGCGGCGCTGGAGGTGCGCGTCGCCGCGCTCGAGTCGATCCCCTTCTTCGAGACCCCGCAGCTCGGCGAGCGGCTCTACGCGCTGCGCGCCGCCGTCGGCGACGCCGAGCTCGCGCGCCGCATCCTCACGATGTACGCCGCGTTCTACTGAGCGGCCGACTCACGACCGCGTGAGGGCGAAGACCTCGAGCCAGCGCGTGTCGCGGCCGCCGGCGCGCTCGTGCTGCTGCACCGGGTTCTCCGAGCTGAAGCGGTCGCCGGGAAAATCGCCCGGCCCGGCCGACATGCCGTTCTCCCCCTGCAGCAGCGTGCCGCCGGTGCTCGCGAAGTAGAGCACGAGCTGCGAATCGCCCGGCTCGGCCGGCCACGCCCACGCCTCGAAGCGCGCGCCGAAGCGCGGCTCGGCTGCGCGGTCCTCCGGCGGGATCCGCAGCGGACGGTTGAGCCGCGTGAGCAGCGAGACGTGGAAGAAGTAGTCGCCGGCGCGGTAGATCTCGAGGCGCGGATCGGCGACGGGGGTGAGGTCGTGCAGCCGCCCCTCCGCGAGCAGCTCGCTCAGGTAGGCGTAGATGGCGCCGTTCGCGCCGGTCGAGCCGGCCGGCGGGTGGAGGCGTCGCTCCTCCTCGGCGCGCAGGATCGATTCCATCACCTCGCGCGCGGCGATCTCCTTGGCGCGACGCACGCGGCCCGCCTCGAGCTGCCTCCCGATGCGCCACGCGATCAGCGCGGCGACGAGGGCGATCGGGACCAGGATCGCGTGGCGCAAGGAGCTCGACTCCGACGGGACGCGGGGGCGCCGTTCACGTGGGCGGGATGAACCGGACCAGCGCGAAGACGGCGAAGAATGCCACGATGGACGCGAAGGCGAGCGGCGCATTCCCGGCCGCCAGCGCCGCCGCGGCGGGCAGCAGCGGCAGGCGCGACAGGAAGAGGCGTGCGAACGCCTCGATCGGGATCAATCCGAAGCCGCCGCTCCGGAAGAGCAGACGCGCGCCGCGCAGGTTCCAGAGGTGCCAGACGGCGACGAGCGCGGCGGCCCGCACGACGTTCGCGCGGTCGGGCGGCGCGGCACCCGAAGCGGCGAGGGCTCGCACGGCGTGCGCGACGATCGCGATGCCGGCGAGCAGGGCGCCCGTGCGCACCGCTCCGATCCGGGCGTCGCGGTCCTCCTGGTGCGCGATGAACGAGGCGCCGGCGACGTAGGCGGCGTAGCAGAGCGCGGCGAAGCCGGCGGCGCGCCACGCGCCGGCCGCGCCCGCGAGCGCGACCGCGCCGAGCAGGAGATCGGCGCCGCGGATCGCGCCGAGCAGGAGCGGCCCGAGCCAGGCGCTGCGCTTGAGGGGCGTGTGGTAGGCGGCGATCGCGAGCGCCATCGCCGCGGCGAACGCGACGGTGTCGCGGCGGAAGCCCCCGGCGACGGCTGCCGCGACGAGCGGCGCGGCGACGAGTCCGGCGACGGCGAGCAGCGTCGCCACGACCGGCGCGACGTCCCCCGACGGCAGCGCGCGGCGCGGCCGCGTGCGCCGGTCCTCCTCGACGTCGACGCGGGCGTTGAGCGCCATCCCGCCGACGAAGAGCAGGAGCGAGACCGGGAGCAGGCGCGCCACGTCGGCCAGCCCGCCGCCCGCGCAGGCGACGCCGGCGCACAGGTCGGCGACGAGCGTCGGCGCCAGCGAGAGCCGCAGAAGGGAGAGGAGCGCGCGCGGACGGCGGACGAGCGGACCGTCGCTCACAGGAAGAAGCGGCGCAGGTCGTTGTAGGTCACGAAGAGGAGCAGCGCGAGCACCAGCACGACGCCGATCAGCTGCGAGATGCCGAGCGCCCGCTCGCTCACGGGCGAGCCCTTGAGCTTCTCCACGATCAGAAAGAAGAGGTGGCCGCCGTCGAGGACCGGGATCGGGAGCAGGTTGAGGAACGCCAGGTTGAGCGAGAGCACCGCGAGGAAGAAGAAGAGCGTCGGCAGGCCGTAGTCGACGAGCGAGCGCGAGACGTAGGCGATGGTGAGGATGCCGGAGAGGTTCGACGCGTCGACGTCGCGGACAAGGATCTTCTTCAGCGTCAGGTAGACGTTCTTCAGCATGTAGGCCGCGGAGGAGAGGCCGACGCGCGCTGCCTCGAGCGCGGGGTAGCTGCGCGTCACCATCTCGAGCGACGGGAGCAGGCCGAGGTCGACCGGGAGGTGCTCGACGCGCGGCGTGAGGCTCAGCTTGAACTCGCGGCCGTCCTTCCATGCGACGAGCTGGAGCGGATGCGCCGACCGGTCGCCGTCGTCGTCGGGCGCCGCCTTCTCGATCCGCTGCGGGATCTCGCTCCAGCGGTGGACGGCGACGTTGTCGATGGTCCGGATCTCGGCGCCGTCGGGCAGCCCGCCGAGGTCGGCCGGGTAGCCGGGCATGATGCGGACGACGCAGCTCTCCGGATCCTGGACGAGCGCAACGTCCTTGGCGAGCGCGCGCGTGACGCCGGCGGGGAGCGCGACGTGGATCGTCGCGCCGCCGCGCTCGAGCTCGATCCGGTAGGCCGCGTCGTGCGAGCCGTCGAGTGCGGTCGCGAGCTCCTCGGCGTCGCGGATCGGCTGGACGCTCGCGCCGGCGGAGCCGCTCGCCTCGACGCGCACCAGCGCGTGCAGCACGTCGCCCGGCCGCAGGAAGTCAGCGACGCGCGCCGCCTCGCCGCGCAGCGCCTTCACCACGTTGACGTAGGGACGCACGCCGAGCAGCGTGGTCGCGCGCTCCTCCGGACGCGCCTCGACGTCGACGAGGCGCTCGACGCCGTCGGCGCCGGTGACGCCGAGCTGCACGCTCAGGAGGCGGTTCTCCACGCGGAGCGTGTCGAACTCCTCGGCCGAGGCGATCGACTTGCCGTTGAAGCGGGTGATGCGCTCGTCCTGTTGGATGCCGGCCCGGGCGGCGGGCCCGTCGGGGTCGACCTCGAGCGTCGGCGCGTAGGAGGGGCCGACCCCGATGACGAAGCGCCCCATCTTCTCGTCGCGCTCCGCCTGGATCACGACGCGGTCGATCGCGTCGCCGTGCCCCTGCGCGCGCGCGGCGGCGCGCACCACCTCGACCTCGACCGCGTCGCTGCCCGAGAGCGCGACCTCGGCGATGACGTCGTTGAAGTCGTCGACCTGGTGGCCCGCGACGGAGCGCACCTCGTCGCCGCGCTCGAGGCCGGCGCGCCACGCCGGGCCGCCGGGCTGCACGCCGCCGATGCGGGTGCTGTGGAACTGGACGCCGATGGCGAGCACGATCGGCAGGACGACGATCGCGAAGAGCAGGTTCATCGCGACGCCGGCGCTGAAGATCGCGAAGCGCTGGCCGACCGACTTCGAGGGGAGCTCGCTGCCGTCGAACTCCAGCGAGTCGCCCGGCGCGTCGCCGGCCATCTTCACGTAGCCGCCGATCGGGACGAGGCAGAGGCGGTAGTCGGTCCCGCCGCGCTTGAAGCCGAGGAGGCGCGGACCGAAGCCGAGCGAGAAGACCTCGACGCGCACGCCGCAGCGCTTCGCGACCAGGAAGTGACCGAGCTCGTGGACGAAGACGACGAGGCCGATGCCGCCGATCGCGGCCGCCCAGCCGCCCGCGCTTGAGAAGAACGCGCGGAGCGTCTCGCCGAAGCCGCCGCCTTCGAGCAGGGTCACGAGCAGCATCCGGCAGCCTCCGTCCGCGCGGCGCGATCGGCCGCGAGCACTTGTTCGAGGTCGGGGTCGGCGACGTGGGGGACGCGCTCGAGCGTCGCGGCGACCGCCGAGGCGATGCGCGGGAAGGGCAGCTTCCCGGCCAGGAACGCGGCGACGGCGACCTCGTTCGCCGCGTTGAGCACGGCGCCCGCGGTGCCGCCGCGCCGCGCCGCCTCGAAGCCGAGCAGGAGCGCCGGGAAGCGCGCGACGTCGGGCTCCTCGAAGGTGAGCGTCCGGAAGCGCGCGATGTCGAAATAGGAGCGGTGCGTCGTGGCGCGCTTCGGGAAGGCGAGCGCGAAGCGGATCGGCACCGCCATGTCGGGCACGCCGAGCTGCGCCAGCATGCAGCCGTCCTCGAACTCGACGATCGAATGGACGATCGACTGCGGGTGGACCAGCACGGCGATCTTCTCGACGGAGATCCCGAACAGCCAGCGCGCCTCGACCACCTCGAGCGCCTTGTTCATCAGCGTCGCCGAATCGATCGTGATCTTGTCGCCCATGTTCCAGGTCGGGTGGCGCAGCGCCTGCGCCGGGGAGACGCGCTCGAGCTCGTGCGCCGGTGTCTCCCGGAACGGGCCGCCCGACGCGGTGAGCAAGAGCCGGCGCACGCCGTCGAGGCACTCGTCGCCGAGGCACTGGAAGATCGCGTTGTGCTCGCTGTCGACCGGGAGGAGCGTCGCGCCGGAGCGGGCCGCCTCGCGCACGAGGAGCGGGCCGGCCATCACCATCGATTCCTTGTTGGCGAGCGCGAGCGTCGCGCCGCGCCGGATCGCCGCGAAGCTGGCGGCGAGGCCGGCCGCGCCGCTGATGCCGTTCAGGACGACGTCGGAAGGGATCGTCGCGACCATCTCCGCGGCGGCGCCGGGACCGGCGAAGAGGCGGACGCCGAGGGCGTCGAGCCGGGCGCGGACGCCGGACGCGGCCTGCGCGTCGGCGAGCGCGACGGCGCGGGGGCGCCAGCGCTCCGCCTGCGCGACGATCCGATGGGCGTCCTTGCCCGCGGACAGGCCGACGATCTCGTGCGTGGCCACGAGCTCTTCGAGCACCTGCTCCGCGGTGCGTCCGATGCTGCCCGTCGATCCGAGGACATGGACTCGCCTCATGCGGCGCGGATGATAGTGCGGCCCGGCGATCGTCCGAAGGATTCGCGCAGGAGGACGGCGGCCGGATCGGGGTTTTCCGAGGAGGCGGCGCGCGCGTGGCGGCCCACGACGAGAGGCATTGCACCTACTGCGGCGGCTCGCTGCTCGAGCGGACGATCGAGGGTCGCGCGCGACGGGTGTGCGAGCGCTGCAACCGCATCCTCTACCAGCATCCCGCGGTGGGGGCGGTCGCGGCGGTCCTCCATGACACGAAGGTCCTGCTCGTCAAGCGGAGCATCGAGCCGTTCCGCGGCCACTGGACGCTCCCGGCGGGTTACCTCGAGATCGACGAGGAGCCGTGGGAGGCGGCGCGCCGCGAGACGCGCGAGGAGACCGGGCTCGAGATCGAGCAGGTCGAGCTGCTGGGCGTCCTCACCAACCGCGACGACCACCGCCGCAACGGCATCGTCGTTGCCTATCTCGCGCGGCCGGTGGGGGGCGAGCTCATGGCGGGGGACGATGCCGAGGACGCGCGCTTCTTCGAGATGGGCGCCCTGCCGCAGGATCTCGGTTTCCTCAACAATCGCCGCCTCCTCGAGACGCTGGCGCGGCGACTCTCGGGCGGAGGGCGGTCGTGAGGGCGATCCGGTTCGGTCGGGCCTGCCTGGCGCTCGCGGTCGTCGCCGCGCCGACGCCCGCCCAGGAGGCGGACACGGACGCGGACGCGAAGGCGCTCGAGGCGGCGCGCGTCGAGCGCGGCGCGGGTCGGCTCACCGAGGCCGAGACGATCCTGCGCGACGCCCTGCACGCGCACTGGTCGCCGGAGCTCGGGCTCGAGCTCGGCGGGGTCCTGACCGACCGGGCGGTCGCGCTCGAAGGCAGCTCGGAGCTGATGACGTCGCTGCGCGAGGGGACGCTCGCCGAGGCGCTCGCGATCTACGAGCGCGTCGCGGCCGACGAGGCGCTGCGGGTCGACGCGACGCTCGGCGGCGCGACCTGCGACGTGATCGCGGGGCGGATCGACGACGGAGACGCGCGGCTCGCCGCGCTGCTCGCGACGCTGCGTGGGAGCGGCGGGCCGGTCGAGGCGCGGCGCCGCCTGGTCCACGAGCGGGTGCGACTGCTCGCCGAGCACGAGCGCGTCGAGCGGGCGCTCGCGCAGATCGAGGAGGCGACGCGGGCCGGCGAGATCGACGCTGCCGGCGTCGCGTACGAGCAGCTGGTGGTGGCCGCGGCGCGCCGCGACGACACGGCGGTGGCGAGCGCCGCGGTCGCTGCGCTCAAGGCGGGCGCGCCGCCGTTCGCGGTCGCTTTCACGTGCTGGAACGCGATCGGCGCCGGCGCGGGCCAGCTCGAGAAGCTGCTCCATCTCTACTCGCGGCTGCTCGAGCTCCAGCCGGCGGAGCCGGCGCTGCTCTTCTATCGCGGTTTCGTGCGGCTGTGGCTGAAGGACGCGGCCGGCGCGCTCGACGACTTGAAGCCGTGCCTCGCCGATCCGCTCCTCGGCAAGCGCGCGACGATGCAGTACGGGAACGCGCTGGTGAAGGCGAATCGCGCCGAGGAGGCGCTCGCCTACTTCGAGCAGCTCGCCGAGGATCCGGCGTGGCTCGTCGAGGCGATGGACGGCGTGATCGGCGTCGCCGTCTCGCGGGCGCGGGACCGCCGGTTCGCCGACGCGCTCACGCTCTACCGCGAGGTGATCGCGAGGGACCCGGCCAACGGCTGGGCGCGCCTCGGCGAGCCGCTCTGCCTGCGCAACCTCGGGCAGTACGAGCAGGCGGCCGCGTCGTACGAGGCGGGGATCGCGGCGCTGCCGGACGATCCGCTCCTGCAGATGCAGCTCATGAACGACTACGCGCTGATGCTCGACGCGCACGGCGAGCGCGCGAAGGCGCAGGAGCTCTTCGAGCAGGCGCTCGGCGGCGGATCGGCCGACGCGGGCGAGAATCTCGGGATCATCGCGTACCGCGACCAGCACGACCTCGAACTCGCGGCGCGCTACTTCGCCCGTACGCTGCTGCTCGATCCGAAGCGGCCGCGCATCCGCTTCTATCGCGAGCTCTGCCTCACGCCGCGGCGTTGACAGCGTGGACGCACCCCCCTAGCTTCCGCCCGTCCGGTCCGACCTTTGCGCCGGTCCCGAATCGATGGCGCAGGAGAGCTCGATGAACCTCGCGTCCGCCGCCACGCTCGTCGCCATCTTCGGCGGGTCCGTCTTCGCGATGCGCGGTGCGATGCAAGGCTCGAACGGCGACAAACCGGCACCGACCGTGACGATCGCCAACTCGGCGAGCGAGGCCCTGACGAAGCTCGCGCGCTCCTACTACACGGTGCGCGACGACCCGCCCAAGGCGAAGAAGGCGCTCGACAAGCTGATCGCCGAGGTCGGCAAGACGGCGAAGGCGCAGAAGGTCCCCGACCTCCTGGTCGCCCTCGAGGACTGGCGCGAGATCCTGCAGGCGGCGCTCGTGCCCGAGAAGCCGCTCGTGTCGATCGACGCCCACGAGTTCAAGGAGTTCTCGATCCCCTGTCCGCTCGACTCGAAGGCCGACGCGAAGGAGATGAAGCCCGCTTTCGACGGGTTGATGAGGGTCCTGGCCTCCGTCCCGGCGGACGCGAGGAAGGTGAAGTATCCGGTGATCCTCGGGCTCCACCCGGCCGAGGCCGAGACGAAGAGCGTCGCGAACATCCGCAAGTCCAAGGAGATCGTCGACGCGACGCGCCAGTGGGCGGCGGCGACCTACTCGAAGGACGTGCTGGCCAAGGCGATCGTCGTCGTCCCGATCCTCGACTTCGTCAAGCGTTCGGAGGACGCGGTCTCCTTCACGCGGCCCGCGTGGAACAGCGACGACGGCAAGGGGTACATCCTCAACACGCTGAACGAATTCGTGCGTTTCGCCCTCAACTACGACGCGCGCCGCATCTACCTCGACGGCGCCGGCTCGGGCGCGGCGGTGGCCGCCGACTTCTGCACGCTCTTCCCGAGCCTCCAGACCGGGGCGATCGTGCGCGGCCCGCTACCGACGGACGAGAAGTTCGTCGAACGGTTCGAGAACACGGTCGGCGTCCCGATGCTCTTCGTCGGCGGCGAGAAGAAGGACGACAAGGTCGTCCCCTTCGCGAAGGCGATCGTCGACAAGTTCACCTTGGCCGACGGGTACAAGCTGACGCAGAAGGACGCGCTCGACGACGCGACCCTGCTCGCGTGGTTGAACGACAACCCGAAGACGTTCGCGCCGAAAAAGGTGAGGATCCGGACCGACGACCTCGCGTACGCCGACTGCTACTGGATCCGCGCCTTCGAGGTCGACATGAACCTCGAGAAGGAGGCGATCGTCGTCGACGCCGCCATCGACCGCGACAAGAACGAGATCACCGTCGTCACGAGCAAGAAGGTCAAGTCGTTCGAGATCTTCCTGAACGACGAGGTGCTCGACCTGGCGCGCGAGGTCCGCATCCTGCACCGGAAAATGGAGGAGAGCGGCGAGGCGAAGGAGTGCTTCCACGGGATGGTGAAGCGCGTCATGGAGAACGCGGTCGACAGCCTGGTGAAGGGCTACTCCGCCAACACGGGCGAGGTCTACGTCGCGTCCCGGCTGATCGAGATCCGATGAGCTCCGGCGGCCGGTGTTCCTCCTCTACTGGCTGATCGCCTTCCTGAGCGGCGCCGGCGTCCTCGTGGTCGAGGTCGCGGCGACGCGCGCGCTCAACCCCTTCTTCGGCCAGTCGACGTTCGTCTGGACCAACGTCATCGGCCTGATCCTGCTCGGGCTGAGCGTCGGCAACGTGGTGGGGGGGAGGCTCGCCGACCGGACGCGCAGCCCGGCCCTGCTCGGCGTCCTGCTCGCCGTCGCGAGCGTGCTGGTGGGGGTCTCGGGCTGGATCACCGGCCCCGTCGCGCGCTGGATCCTCCCCGCCGACCTGCCGCTCGAATCCGCGTACGGCTTCCTGGTGAAGGGCTCGTTCCTCGCGGCGTTCGCGTGCTTCTTCCTGCCGGTGGCGCTGCTCGGCGCGGTCTTCCCGTTCCTCGTGCGCTGTGCGTCGCGCGAGATCGGCGAGGTCGGTTCGCGCAGCGGCTCGCTCGCCGCGGCTTCCACGCTCGGTTCGATCGTCGGGACGTTCCTGACCGCGCACCTCCTGCTCTGGACGCTGGGGACGCGCGGGACGCTGCTCGCGGCGGGCGCGGCGCTCATGCTGGCGGCGGGGCTGCTCTTCGTGGCGGGGCGGCGCCGGTCGAACGCGTGGGCGGCGGTGGTGTTGGCGGTCGCGGGCGGCGCGGCGGCGGCGTCGCCGGCGGCGCGCGCAGCGGTGTCCGGCGCGGCGATGGGGCGGCTCATCGAGGCCCGCGAGACGCGCTACCAGCACGTCGAGGTGCGCGCGCGCGACGACCTGCCGGTGGCCGCGGACGTGCTCACGATCGACGAAGGGCTCGACTCGTTCCAGTCGGTCACGCCGGCGGAGGGGACACTGACGGGCGGGCTCTACTACGACGCGTTCACGATGCTGGCGCTCGCGCGCCCCGCCGAACGGCCGCTCGAGGTGCTCGTGCTCGGCATGGGGGCCGGGACCCACGTGCGGCAGCTGCTCGACGTGGTCGGGAGCCGGCGCGCGCTCTCGATCGTCGCGGTCGAGCTCGATCCGGGCGTCGTGGCGATCGCGAAGGAACGCCTCCGGCTCGCGGATGACCCGCGCCTCGCGGTGGTGACCGACGTCGACGCGCGCCCGTTCGTGGCGCACGCGCGCAAGCGCTTCGACTTCATCATCGTCGATTGCTACGCGCAGCAGTCCTTCCTGCCCCCGCACGTCGCGTCGGTCGAGTTCTTCGAGGCCGTGCGCGACCGGCTCGCCGACGGCGGCGAGGTCGCGTTCAACGCGTTCGGCTACGGGGCGTCCGATCCGGTGGTCGAGCAGATCGTGCAGGTGCTCGTGCACTGCTTCCCGAACGGCGTGGTGGTCGCCGCCGTCCCGCGCTCGGCGAGCTTCGTCGTCTACGCCGATCGGGACGGACGGGCGCAACTTCCGTCGCACTGGTCGACGGCGTCGTGGCCGGAGCCGCTGCAGCGGCTGGCGCGCTCGATGGCCAAGCCGGGCACCGCCTGGTACGCCGAGCGCGATCCGCGGATCGACCCGGTCCGCGACGACGACGGCCGGCTCGAGCGGGTCCAGTGGAAGCGCCTCTCCGAGCACGCCGATCGGCTGCTCGGGTCGCTCCGATGAGCGTGGCGCGCGACGAGTTCGCGACGCGGGCGCTCGAAGAGGGCCGCCTCGACGAGGCGATCCGCCATCTCGCCGAGTCGGCGCGCGGTGCCGACGATCGCCGGCAGTTCTTCCACGTGCTCACGTTGCGCGGCCGCTACGACGACGCGGCGGCGGTCCTCCGGCAAGACCTCGAGGCCGCCGCGTCCGCGGGACCGCTTCGTGCCGACGACCTGAGGGAGCGCGGCAACGCGGCGTGGCGGGCGGATCGCCTGTCGGATGCGCTCGACGATCTCCGTGAGGCGCTGCGAGTAGAGGTCGATCTGTCGAAGGCGAAGGGGATCGAGGGCGACGTCGCCGTGCTCGAGGATCAGATCCGTTCGATGAAGCTCGTCGAATCGCAGCTGCGCGACGTCAACGTGGCGAGCACCGTCGTCGGCGGGCTCCTGATCGTTGCCGTGCTTTGGATCGGAATCGCCACGCGACGCCGGCGCCCGGGGCACGCCGGACCGGCGGGAACGCCCATTAGTACTGTCTGATAATCACTGTTCTGATGCGCTAAGGCGGGGCGCGGCGCTCGGGCGACTTCGAAATGGCTGGCGCCGCCGCGCGGCGCGAAGACTCCGCTCAGGGCGCTCGCGTTCGTGCGACGTATTGCTGCAGCAGGGCCGCCTGCTTCGAAAGGTCGTGCTCGTTCGTCGCGACGGGCGACTTGAAGTAGCTGGCGAGGTGGACCAATGGACCCGATTCGCCCTTGCGAAGCGCCAGGTCGGCGAATCGGATCAGGTCGAGCACGAGCGGCGCGGCGAGGATCGAGTCGCAGCCCTGCCAGGTGAACTGCATCGTCATCGGGTAGCCGAGGAAGCCGCGGAAATGGATGTGGTCCCAGGCGACCTTGTTGTCCCAGAGCGACTCGACGAAGTGGATGCCGACGACGGTCTGCGGTGAATACCCGAGGATTCCGGCGATCACGCCGTCCTTGGAATCGACCTTGGAGCGCCGGTTCTCCTCGGCGGACAGGACCTGGCCGTCGCGGTTGCCGAGGATGTTGAATCCGGTCCAGGAATCGACGTGCAGCTGCCGGATGCCGAACATCGGCGCCAATGCCGATTTCACCAGTGTCTCGCCGGTCTTCCCGTCGCTGCCGGCATAGGGAACGCCCTGGGACCGGGCCAGCTCATCGATCGCGGGACAGACGCAGGACCTCGAGGCGGTGAAGTTGATGAATGCCGCTCGGCTCTTGAGGGCCGCATACGCGTAGAGGAGGCCCGGCCGGAATTCGGAGGCCTTCGCCTGGTCGAGCCGCTGCTCGAGAACGTCGAGGTGCTGGTACTCGGCACGATCCGGCGGCGGCGGCTCGGTCGAAGCGAGGTTTACGACGATGAGACGCGCGACGCCGCTCTTGCGTCGGAAGTCATCGAGATCGGCACCGATCGATTGCACGACCTGGCGCGCGGTCATCGACGCGGTGTCGCGCTTCGCTCCGCTCTGGAGGGATTCGATCGCCTCCCCCCCACCGGATGCGATGCCCGGTCGGACCTCTCGCGAGGCGCTCGCCAGTTCGTCCCGCAAGGACTCGATCCAGCCCGTCTGGATGGAGCCGTTGCGCCGGGAGATCTCCGTCGCGCATTCCCCGTAATTCGTCGGACGAATCTCGTGTCCGCCGAAACGGAGCACGCCAATCGACGGGAACCGGAGTGGCTCGAGCACCGTGGATTCCGTCGCGAGGCCGATCCTGGGAGCGATCCCGGCGGCCATCGCCTTGGCGCCGACGACGACGGTCGTTGCAACGGTCCCGAACGCTCCAATCAGCCACACCCCGATCGAGTCCTCGGACATGTTCTTCCCGCTCGACGATCGTTCCGAACCAGCACCTCGAACGAGTGAGGATATCGGGCGTTCACGCAACCGATGCTCGAAGGGACCCGTGTCCTCCAATGATCGGTGCCCTACGACGTAGCAGGAGAGAGGTCGATTGCTATCGAGCGGCCGACTGGTTGAGGCGTTGAATGCCGCGCGGCAAGCGCTCCGTAGTGTCGATGACTGTGTTGGTCGCTGCGTGGCGGGTTCGACGACATCACGAGTGGCATCGAGCAAGACGATTGACTGTGCTACCTGCTGTGGTTAGCCTTTCTGGAAGCCCAACTTCTAGTAGGTTCTGAAAAAGGAGGATGCGTTGGCTCTCGTTGCCAAGGAGCGCGAGAACCGATCGACTCGGAGGAAGCGAGCTCCTACGGTTCTCGAGCAACTGATCACCGGTTGCGACGCAGAACGGGTCGCGGTTCACTTTGTCGATGGACGCCTTCTCGAAGGGGCGCTGCTCTTCAATCCGATCAAGCGCAGCGGCAAGCTGATCAACGTCGAGCTCGAGTTCTCCGTCGATTTCGAACCCCTCGACGTGAAAGAGATCCGCGTCCTCGAGGCACGTCCCCCGAATGCCGTCGTCGTGGAGCGGCCGGAACTGCGAGTTCCCGCTCCAGTGCTCGCGGCGGCCGTCGCCCAGGACGAGGACGACGACGAGTAGTCGTCGACCCGTACCCGTTCGGTAACGAATCCCCTGGGCGGGCGCAGATCCGAATTGTTCGCCGATCGACTGCGCCGTGGTTCGAGCCGCACGTCGTGGCGCCTTCTCTCGGGGGCAGACCGCAATCGCGTGGCGCCCTTCGAGTTTTTCGCGCCGCCTACGTTCCCCGGGTACGCCAGGTGCATTAACGTCGCCCGCGATTGAAGACTCATCCAAGGTGCTCAGCGACCAGCTCGATTCCAGGTCGCGGTTAGGGAGGCAAGGTCGAATGCGAAAGGGACTTATCGCAGCTGGTGTGGCGGCGACCGTCCTCGCTCTCGGGAGTGGCGGTGCCTGGGCCCACGGCGGCCAGTACAAGGGCCCGACGGACACCGTTCCGCCCGGCCTCGGTGGCGGCGGCGACACGACGCCTCCCGGCAACCCCGGCGGACCGGGCACTCCCGGCCCCGGCGCTCCCACGACGGGCGGACCGAGGGGGCCCGCGACGGGCGGCCCTGCGGCTCCTCCGACCGGTGGTGGCGGCGGCATCCGCGGCGGTGGCGGCGGATTCACCAAGCGCGCCAGCGGCGAAGGCTTCGAGCGCTGGGAGTTCTGGTGGGAGCACAACAAGGATCCGTTCCTCCAGCTGAAGGCGCGCCTCGGCAAGATGGTCGTGACCTCCGGCGCCAGCCGTTTCACCGGCAAGAAGAACGACGCGGTCTCGGCGAACCGTCCGTCACCGTCCGACGTCAAGGACTTGATCGTCCCGGCGCTGCTCGAGGGGCTCTCCGAGTCCCACCCCGACATCGCGGACTCCGCCGCGCTGGCCATCGGGCGCTCGGTTCGTTCCGAGGACGCCAACAAGCAGATGATCGACGCGCTGAGGTCAGCGCTCGGCCACAAGGAGAAGACGGTCCGTGAGGCGGCCGCCCTGTCGCTCGGCGTCCTCGGCGCGCCCGACGGCGTCGACATCCTGCGGTCGCTCCTGAACGACACCAAGGAAGGACGCGCCCTCACGAATCACCCGGAAGGCGTCGAGCCGCTCGTCCGTGCCTTCGCGGCCGCGTCGCTCGGCCTCCTCCACGCACAGACCGCGGTCGGCGACCTCAAGAACGCCATCAATGACTCGAAGACGACGAACCTCGGCGTGAAGGGGATGTCGGTCCTGTCGCTCGGGATGATGCTGGATGGCCACGACGAGATCGTGAGCTTCCTGCTGAGCCTGATGCAGGATCGCTCGCTCAACAACCTGATCCGTGCGCAGGCCCCGATCGCGCTCGGTCGCTTGACCCGGGTCACCGAGGCCGGCTCCCCCGCCGTGCACCAGGTCCTCCCGCTCAAGATCATCCCGCTGTTCCAGGACGACAAGTCCGACAACGACCTGCGCCGCTCGCTCGCGATCTGCATCGGCATGGTCGCGACGATCGAGGACGCGGACGCGATCGAAGCGCTGATGAATGCGGTGACGGTGGTGAAGGACGACCAGACCCGCCACTTCTCGATCATGGCCCTCGCGCAGATCGGCGCGAAGGACAACGATCCTGCCAAGCACCAGGACGCGCACAACAAGCTGAAGGAGTTCTTCCTCCGCGAGCTCGGCGGGACCAAGCACATCACCCATCAGCCCTACGCCGCGCTCGGCTTCGCGATCTACGCTCGTTCGGAGAAGCTGCCGCCCGAGCTGAAGCAGGAGGTCTCCACGAAGCTGCAGGACGCGTTCAACGCGACGACCAATCCGTCCTACCAGGGCGCGATGGCGATCGCCCTCGGCCTCATCGACGCGAAGGCCTCCGCCGACGACCTCTGGAAACGGTACGAGGAGTCGAACGACCAGCCGCTCAAGGGCTACATCGCCGTCTCCCTCGGCCTGATGCGCATCACCATCCGTGCCGACGTGCTGCGCGAAGAGATCCAGAAGAAGGGTCTCGACCAGAAGTTCCGCCTCCAGCTCGCGCGTTCGCTCGGGCTCATGGGCGACGCGAAGGCGCTGCCCGTGCTGATCACCTACCTCCAGAACGCCGAGACGATCGCGGAGTCGTCGTCCGCGGCGCAGGCGGTCGGGCTGATCGGCGACAAGGAGGCCGTCAAGCCGCTCCTCGACATCCTGAACAACAAGTCGAAGCAGCCGCTCCAGCGCGGCTTCGCCGAGGTCGCGCTCGGCATCCTGGCCGAGAAGTCTGCGCTCCCGTGGTACGTCGTCTTCTCGGTAGACGCGAACTACCGGGCGAAGGTCGACGCCCTGTCCGAGATCCTCGACATCCTCTGAGATTCGCCAAGCAGTGACCGAAGGGGCCCGGCGGTCGGAATGCCGATCGCCGGGCCCTCTTCTTTTCCGTCCGAGAGCCGCCGCTTCGCGATTCCGTCACCGCCTGGAGTGGCCGCGGCTCCGGATCAGCGGTGCGCCGGCCCGCCGTTCCCTGCGGCCCGCTTGCGTCCGCTCGCGTCGTCCAGCGCTCGCTGCGCCGTCGCATCCTCCGGCGCCAGCGCGACGACGCGCTCGAGCTCTGCGATCGCGTCGTCGTCTCGCCCGAGAGCGAGGAGCGTCTGCGCGAGGTTGAAGCGCCGGTTCGCCTCCGCGGGGCAGGACTCGACCGCCGCGCGCCAGGCGGCCTCGGCCCGCTGCAGCGCCGTCGTCCGCCCGGCTCCGTCCGGAAGTGCCTCGGCCTGGCGCGACCTCGCCACGGCAATCAGCAGCGTCCCTGGTGCCGGATCGGGGTTCTGCTCCTTCAGCGCTTCGAAGACCTCGACGGCGACGTCGAAGCGACCGCGCGCCAGCTCCTCCAGGCCGCGATCGCGCAGGGCGATCAATGCAAAGCGGTCCTTCGGCTCGTGCAGCTCCGACTTGTCGCCCGGAAGCGCCGTCCGCGCCGCGACGTACCCGAGCTGCGTCAGGGCCGACGCGGAGCCGTCGCGGGTCGGGAGCGGTTTCGCGCCGGCGCAGACGCGCTCGAACTCCAGTCGAGCCGCGTCGAGCTCCCTCGCGCGACCAGGCCACTGGTCGGAGACGTCCTTCGTCTCGCCCGGATCGGCGTCGAGGTCGAAAAGTTCGGTCCGCGGCCGGTCGACCCGCTTCCACCGACCGTCCGTCGCGCCGTCGAGCCACGCCCAACCGAACTCGTGCCACGGAAGCCGCGATTCGAAGAAGACCGGCCGCGCTTCGGCCGTTCCACGCGCCGCCGGCTCGAGGAGACTCGGCAGCAGCGAACGCCCCTGCACGGGGCCCGATTCGTTCCACTCGAACACGTCGGCGAGCGTCGGCATCACGTCGACCAGGCTCGCCACGACGTCACAGCCTCCCGGCGGCAAGGAGGGATGCTGCATCAGCAGCGGCACCCGGAGCGTCGCCTCGTGCAGCAGGTGCCCGTGCGTCGCCTCACCGTGCTCGCCGAGCCCCTCGCCGTGGTCGGCGGCGACCACCACGAAGAGGGGCCGCCCACGCGACGCGGACCGCGCCAGAGCGAGCAGCCGCCCGAAGTTGCGATCGATCCGCTCGACCTCGCCGCGATATGCCTCCGCCTCGTCGTACGGCGCAGCGGCCTCGCCCGTCCGTCCCTGCGCCGGGGTCGTCCGCACGGCATGCGGAGCGTGCGCGTCGAAGTAGTGCACCCAGAGGAAGAACGGCCGCGCCCCACTCGCGATCCGGCCGAGCGCTGCGGCCGCCGCGTTCGTCACCTTCTGCGCCGGCCACTCCTCCACGCCGTCCTCACGCGACGGACCTTCGAACGAAGCGAACCCCTGCCCGATGCCGCTCTCCCGTCCGACGACCGGCGCAGCGACGACCGCTGCCGTCTCGAATCCCGTCGCGGCAAGCCGCTCCGCGACCGTGGTGGCGGCCTCCGGGACCCGAAAGCCGAGGTTGTCGCGGACCCCGTGGACCGCCGGATAGAGCCCGGTGAAGAGCGACGCGTGCGCCGGCAACGTGAGCGGCGCCACCGTCCACGCGCGCCGGAAGTCGACGGCCGAACGCGCGAACGCATCGAGCGCGGGCGTTTGCGCCGCGGCGAACGACGCGCGCGCCGCGAAGCCGAGGACGTCGCGCCGCGTCGTGTCGAGCGTGACGATCAGCAGAGAGCTGTCGCGCAGCGACCGCGGCGCCGCCGCAGGAGCCGCCGTCTTCGGCGTCGCCTCCTCGCCCTCCCGACGGCAGGTCGCGACGGCCGCCATGCAGGAGATGCACGAGACCGCTTGGAGCCACCGTCCGACCCGCCGCATCCGCGCGTGGCTACCTCCCGCGACCCTCCGGCACAAGTCGGGAGCGATACGATCGTCCGCTCTTCCGCGCCGCCCGCTTCGCCCATCCCACCCACCGGGAGGAGTGCCCTCTTGATCGCGATGACCCGCGTCGTCCTCGTCGCCTGCTGCGCGGCACGCTCGTGGCGCTCGAGGTGCAGTCGACGCAGGGAACGCACGGCATCGCCCTCGATCGCTTCGCCATCGACGAGAAGCTCGAGGAGGGGGTGAAGAAGACGATCGTCTTCTATGCGGCCGATCCGGGGGAAATCCCCTTCCGGTGCTCCCACCTGTGCGGCTCGGGACACTTCTCGATGAAGGCGCGGTTCATCGTCGACTGACATCCCCGTCCCCCGGGGAGCATCCGAGCGTCCGAGGCCGATCGAGTCTTCCTTGCCCGACCCCGGGAGATTTTCCCGGAACGTGGCAGACTCATGGGCCCGTCCTCGAAGCTACCTGTCGGTCGTACCCATGAGCCCCACCTCCACCTTCGCGCGTCCCCGTCTCATTTCCGTTTCCGTCGGCGCTCTCGCGCTCGCTCTGACCTCGAGCGTTCCGACCGCCGACGCACGTCGCGATCCGGCCCCGCGCGCACCGACGCCCGCCGGCGTCGCAACGTTCGACGCGCCCCGCCAATTCCGATCGCTCTCGTCGCCCTTCGTCGAGAACGCCGGACAGTGGAAATCGCCGGCCCTCTTCGTCACCCACCGCGGCGGCCAGATCGCGAGCTTCGAGCGCGACGCGATCGCGCTCCGCCTCGTCGCCGCCATCGGAACTCCCGCCGCGATGGGCGCCGTCGTCCGCATCGAGATCGAGGACGTCGACGCCGCCGCGGAGGTTCTCGGCCTCGGAGCGCTGCCGGGCGTCCGCAACTACTTCCTCGGCGACGACCCCGGGGCGTGGCGCACCGGCGTTCCCGCCTGGTCCGCGGTCGTCTACCGCCAGGTGCGCCCCGGCGTCGACGTCGTCGTGCACGACGGCGCCGGCGTGCCGTGCGACCTCGAATACGACGTCGTCCTCGCGCCGCACGCCGACCTCGCCGGGCTCGCGTTCCGGTGCCGCGGCGTCGACGCGCTCTCGCTCCGCGACGACGGCGCGCTCGTCCTCGCGACTCCCGTCGGCCCGATCGTCCAATCGGCGCCGACGACCTGGCAGGAGCGCGCCGACGGAACGCGCGTCCCGGTCGCCTGCCGCTTCCGCCTCCTCGACGCCGACCGCTTCGGCTTCGAGGTCGACGGGCGCGACGACTCGCTGACGCTCTGCATCGACCCCGGCATCGACTGGTCGACCTTCATCGGCGGCTCGCAGGACGACGCGCTCCATTCCGTCTTCGTCGATCCGTCGGGCTTCCTCGACATGGCGGGCAAGACCTCCTCGGGCGACTTCCCGACGACCGCCGGCACGTTCGATCCGCTCTATCAGGGTCCGACCGACGCGGTCGTCTGCCGCTTCGATCCGGCGCAGACGGGCGCCGTTCAACTGCTCTGGGCGACCTACCTCGGCGGCACGGGCGACGAGAACGGCCGCGAGCTCTTCGTCGACGCCGCCGGAATCGTGACCGTCGCGGGCGAGACGAACTCGTCGACCTTTCCGACCACCAATGGCGCCTACGACCGCTTCTACAACGGCGTGGGAGACGTCTTCGTCACGCGCCTCGATCCGAGCCAGACCGGGACTTTGCAGCTGGTCTGGTCGACCTACCTCGGCGGCACGGGCAAGGACGAAGGGACCGTCGCCTTCCGCGGCGTCGACGCGGCCGGCGTCGTCACCGTGTTCGGCACGACGACCTCGACCGACTTCCCGACCACGGCCAACTGCTACGCGCCGAGCAACGCCGGCGGCTCCGACGCCTTCGTCGCCCGCCTCGACCCGAGCCTCTCCGGCGTGGCCCAGCTCCTCTACGGCAGCTACCTCGGCGGCACGTCGAACGACGTCGCACTCTCCGCGGAGATGGACGACGCGGGCCGCGTGACCCTCGGCGGGAGCACCGACTCCTCCGACCTCCCGATCACGGCGGGCGCCTACGCCAGCTCGCTCGGCGGCGCGCTGGACACGTTCGTCGCGCGCATCGACCTCGGCTCGAACGGGGCGGCCGACCTGCTCTACTCGAGCTACTTCGGCGGGACCTTCGACGAGACGGCGAACTCGGTCGCTCTCGACGCCGCCGGCACGATCTGCTTCGCCGGCGGCACGACCTCTTCCGACCTTCCGACGACCGCCGGCGCCTACGACACGAGCTTCAACGGCGGCGGCCGTCCCAACCAGGACGCCTTCCTCGCGCGCATCGACCCCGCGGGGAACGGCGCAGCCGACCTGCTCTACGCGACCTTCCTCGGCGGCAGCTCCGACCAGGACGTCATCACTTCGATGGCGGTCGCGGCATCGGGCGAGATCGTCGCGGTGGGAACGACCTGGTCGAACGACTTCCCGACCACTTTCTCCGCCTACAACAACTTCTACGTCGGCGTCGGCGACGGCTTCGTGACGAAGCTCCTCGCCGCCGGCAACGGCGCCGCCGACGTGACCTACTCGACCTACCTCGGCGCCTCCGCCGACGAGATGCCCGGATCGAGCCGCGGCGTCGCCGTCGATTCGAAGGACTTCCCGACCCTGGTCGGCAGGACGCGTTCGAGCAACTTTCCGACGACGGCCAACGCCTTCTCGACGGTCAAGCAGGCCAACTACGACGCCTATGCGACGCGGCTCGCGCTCGCGTCGTGGCGGGCGTACGGCGTCGGCTACCCCGGGACGTTCGGCATCCCCGTCCTCGCGCCGCGCGCCAACCCGATCCTGAACCACACGTTCTCGATCGACCTCTCGAATTCGCTCGGCGCCGCGACGATCGGGCTGGTCTTCGCCGGCACGGCCGAAGCGTCGACGCCGACGTCCGCCGGCGGAACGCTGCTCGTGACCCCGGTCGTCGCGATCCCGGTGACGATCCCGTCCGGCGGTGTGACGCTGTCCGGGTCGCTCCCCAACGACGCGACGCTCTCGGGGGTCTCGCTCTACTTCCAGGGCCTCGAGGCGGACGCCGGGGCGACGAACGGGATCTCGTTCAGCGCCGGCGCGCGCCTGATCCTCGGCTTCTGACCGGGAGCGGCGGCGCGCCGCCTACCTACCGCCCCCCTTCGCCGTCTCCTTCGCCTTCTTCGCGGCGAGGAGCTCGACGACCTTCTTCTCCATCGCGTCGTCGCGCAGGTCGCGCGCCCGGATCACCCCCTCCTCGTCGAGGATGAAGATCGAGGGCCAGCCGTGCACGTTCCAGCGCGTGGCGATCGGCCCGCCGGTCGACCCGCCGTCCCAGAACGAGCGCCATGTGATGCGCTCGCTCGCCATCGCCTTGCGCAGGACGTCCTTCGAATCGCTGTTCATGCCGATCAGGGCGAACGGCTCGTCCTTCAGCTTCTCCACGAGCGACCGCTCGTGCGGGATCATGGCCCGGCACGGGCCTCACCAGAACCCCCAGAAGTCGAGCACGACCACCTTGCCCCGATAGTCGGAGAGCTTGAAGGTCACGCCGTCGACGTCCTGGCCGACGATGTCGGGGGCGACGCGGCCGATCGTGAGGTTGCGCAGCTCGAAGAGCTCCGCCTCGGCCTGGAGTCCAAGCGTCCCCTGTGCCGACGGGATCGCCTTGAAGTCCTCGAGCACGTCCTCGAAGAGGTCTTCCGCCTCCTTGCGCATCTCCGCGGGATCGCGCGCGGCGAGCTCCTCGAGCGTCTTTTCGCCGTAGAAGTCGACGAGGCCGGCGCGCTCCTCCGCGTCGCCGCCCTCCTTCGCCGCGAACGTCTCGGCCGCGCCCGCGAGCCCGCCGAGCACTTTCGCGAGCTTGAACGTCGCCTGTCCCTTCACGTCCCAGTGCGGCGATTTCGCGACAACCGTGCGCAGGAACTCCTCCGCTGCGAGCGTCGGGTTGTACGGGCTGATCGCCTGCACGACCTCGGCCAGCTTGGGGCTCGCCACGTGGTCGGCGGCGAGCGCGGCGAAGCACGGTTCGAGTTGCTCGCGCGACTGCACGTGCTGGACGACCCAGGTCCAGGCGGCGAGCGCGACGGCGTCGCCGCGCAGCTCCTTCGCCAGCGCGCTGAAGCGCTCCGCGTACGCCTCCGGCGACGGGTAGTCGCTGCTGAAGATCTTCTGGCGCTCCTCGTCGGTCTTGGCGGCGGAGTACTTCTCGTCGAAGGCGCGCTGCGCCTCCGTGTACTCCTTCTTGAGCGCGGCCAGCCGCTGCGACGGCGTCGGAGCCGCCACCGCGGGCGCGACCGGCGGCGCCTCCTGCGCCGGAGGCGTCCCTTGAAGGAGCAGCGCCCCTGCGAGCACCACCGCGGTCCCGATCGCGTCCATGTCGGTCTTCTCCTGCCGCCGCCGAGGCGGACCCACCGCCGAAGCGGACCATTGGAGCGCCCTCCCGGCCGCCGGTCCATCGGTCGCGGCTGCTAGATTCGCGCGGCTTGGCGACTCCGCTGCGGATCCACCACCTCAACACCGAACGGACCTGGCGCGGAGGCGAGGACCAGCTCCTCGCGCTCGCGCAGGGCCTCGCCCGGCGCGGCCACGAGAACCTCGTCGTCGCGCAGGAAGGGGGCGAGCTCGCCCGGCGCGCCCGCGCCGCCGGCCTTTCGACCGCCGACGTCCGCATGCGCGGCGAATGGGACGTCGTCGCCGTCCGGAAGATCGCCGCGCTCCTGAAGCGCGACCGCCCCGACGTCGTCCACATGCACACCTCGCACGCCCACACGCTCGGCGTGCTCGCTTCGAAGATGACCGGGATCGCGCGGCGGATCGTCGCGCGGCGCGTCGACTTCTCGATCCACCGCCACGCGCTCTCGCTCTCCGGCCTCAAGTACCGCTTCGGCGTCGACCGCTACGTCGCCGTCTCGCACGCGGTCGCCGCGCAGCTCGTGAAGGACGGCGTCGACGCGGCGCGCATCGCGGTCGTGCACGACGGCGTCGATCCGCAGCGCTTCCCCGGCGGAGACGGCGCGGCGGCGCGCGCCGACCTCGGCGTCCCGGCCGGCGCGCCGCTGATCGGCACGCTCGCCCACTTCGCGTGGCACAAGTCGCTCGAGACGCTGATCGCAGCAGCGGAAGACGTGGTCGCGGCGCTCCCCGACGCCTGGATCGCGATCGTGGGCGACGGCGACCTGCGCTCGCAGCTCGAGGAGGAGCGCGCCAAGAGCCGCGCGCGCGGCCGCATCGTGATGCCCGGTTTCCGCGGCAACGTGGGCGACTTCCTCGCCGCCTACGACGTCTTCGTGATGCCCTCGGTCATGGAGGGGCTCTGCAGCTCGATCATGGACGCCTTCGCGGTCGGGGTACCGGTGGTCGCGTGCGCGGCGGGCGGGATCCCCGAGCTCGTCCAGGACGGCGCCACCGGGCTGCTCGTCCCCCCGCGCGATCCGCGGGCGCTCGCCGCCGCGCTGGTCCGCATGGCGCGCGACGTGGAGCTGCGCCGCTCGGTGACGGCGAACGCGCGTGAAGTCCTGCAGCGCGGCTTCACCCATGACACCATGGTCGAGGGGACGCTCGCCGTCTACCGCGACGTCCTCGCGCGCGGACGCTGATCACTTCGCCGGCGGCGCGTCCCACCATTTCGAGAGCGCCGTGACGCTGCGCCGCGGCTGCTGCGCGTAGTGCGACGTGTCGTTGAAGGTGACCAGCCGCGAGCGCACCGCGTCCTTGAAGTCGAGCACGCTCAGGCTCGCCGGCGACAGGTCGAGCCGGTCGCGGTAGCCGCGGGCGTCGATGCCGAGCAGGCTCGCGATCACGAGCCGGATGGTCGCCTTGTGCGACACGATCGCGATGCAGGCGCCGGCGTGCGCCGCAACGGCCTCACGTATCACCGGGAGCGCGCGCGCCATCACCGTGAGCCCCGACTCGCCGCCCTGCGGCGCGAAGGTGAACGGATCCATCTCCCACGCGGCGTACTCGGCGGGGAAGGCGTGCTCGACCTCGACGCGTCGCATCTGCTCCCAGCGGCCGTGGTCGATCTCGCGCAGGCCGTCGCGCCCGACCGGCGCCAGCCGATGCGGCGCGGCGACCAGCGCCGCCGTCTCGCGCGTGCGACCGAGCGGGCTGCAGTAGATCGCGGCGAGTTCCTCGCCGGCGAGCCGTTCCCCGAGCCGCCGCGCCTGCTCGCGCCCCTCGTCGGAGAGCGCCACGTCGGTCGAGCCGGCGAAGCGGTCCTCGGCGCTGAGCGTCGTCGCGCCGTGGCGGATCATGAAGACGCGCGTGGACACCGTTCAGAAGGTCCAGGACGCCCCGAGGCCGAAGGTCCAGCCGTCGCCGTTCAAGTCCCCGCCATTGATCTCGTGGTAGCCGGTCCCCACCCCTGCCGCGGTGTCGAAGCGCGTCCAGTGGTAGTAGACCCGGACGTCGATCGAGAGGTTCCTCATCACGTAGATGTCCGCGGCGCCGCCGAGATTGAAGCCGTAGCCATAGAGCCGCCCATCCGCCGTGAAGGTGCCGTCGGTCGAAGCATGGTCCAGCGTGAGGTACGGCAGCGCGAAGCCTCCCATGATCGCCGGCTTCACGTGGGGCTCGGGGAACGGCAGGTAGATGTAGCCGTTCAAGTCGTAGGACGTGTAGATCGCGGTGTTGGTCACGCCGCCGAAGCTGTCGTCGTGGCGCGAATTCTGGATCGCGAGCTCGACCGCGGCCTGCTCCCAGCGGTAGCCGCCGGCGATGCGACCGCCGAAGCCGTAGTCGATCGTCGGGATGTTGATCTGTACGTTCCCGGGTCCGCTCGAAACGAGCGAGGAGTCGCCGTCGAAATCGCCCTCGAGCGACGTGTAGATCACGCCGCCGCCGACGTACGGCCCGGTCGCGGGCGCGAACGCCCCGCCCGACGCGCCCGCGCCACCCGCCTGCTCGGCGGGAGGATCGAGCGGGACGACGCAGCCGGTCGCTCCGAGGGCGACGAGCCCCCCGGTGATCGCGAGACGCGCAGGAACGCACGGAGAGCGACGGCGGGCCACGGCTCCTCCTCTTCCGATCGGCTCTCCGGCGAGACGCCGGTGCGCTCGATCCGGCCGGCGGGCATCACACTCCGCCTTCCGCGGATGCGCAAGCAAGGGCTGCAATCGGACCCGGAAAAGGGGGAATCCGCCCCGGCGAACGCGCGGGTACAAATTCGGGATGGACCACCACGAAGCCTCCACACGGGAGCGGCGGCGCGTTCTCGCGCTCCTCGCTCTCGCCGTCGCGTGCTGCAAGGCGCCCGAGGACCTGTCCGCCTCGACGAACGTCACGGGCAGTCCGGACGCCTCCTCGAAGAACGCGACGCGTCCCGATGCGAGCGCGCGCTCGAACGCCTTCCGCGAGACCGCGCGCCAGGTCATCGACGACACCTGCCGCTTCCAGCCGACCGTCGCCACCTACCTCGGCATCCACGACTACGACGACCAGCTCGAGGACTACTCGCGCGAGGGCGTCTTCCTGGAGATCGCCGCGCTCCAGCGCCACCGCGCCGCGCTCGCCTCGATCGACCCTGCCTCCCTCTCCCTCTCCGAGCAGCTCGACCGCCAGCAACTCGCGCTCGCCGTCGACGCGCGCCTCCTCGCGCTCACCACAGTGCGCCCGTGGATGAAGAACCCCGACCTCTACACCAGCGGCGTCACCTCCACCGCCTACATCATGATCAAGCGCGCCTTCGCGCCGGCGCCGGTGCGGCTGCGGGCGCTGATCGCTCGCGAGCGGAAGATGCCGGACGCGCTCCTCGCCGCGAAGAAGAACCTCGTCGACCCGCCGCGCGTCTCGACCGAGATCGCGCTCGAGCAGATCGACGGCAACCGCGACTTCTTCGCCACCGTGGTCCCGGCCGCCTTCCGCGACGTCTCCGACCCGGAGCTGCTCGCCGCCTTCGGCGAGGCCAACGCCGCCGTGCTCGCCGCCTTCGACGACTACAAGCGCTGGCTCCGCGACGACCTGCTGCCGCGCTCGACCGGCGACTTCGCGCTCGGCGAGGCGACCTACAAGAAGAAGCTCTGGGCCGAGGAGATGGTCGACACTCCCCTCGACGAGCTGCTGCGCCTCGCCGAGGAGGACCTCCACAAGAACCAGCGCGCCTTCGTCGAGACGGCCGCCGCGATCGACCCCGCGCGCACGCCGACCGAGGTGCTCGTCGCGCTGCAGGCCGAGCACCCGCGCGCCGACCAGCTCATCGCGATGACGCAGGCGGAGCTCGACTCGATCGCCGCGTTCCTCACCGGCAAGGGGCTCATCACCATCCCCGCCGCCGCGCCCGCACGCGTGCAGGAGACGCCGCCCTTCATGCGGGCGATGACCTTCGCGTCGATGGACACGCCCGGCCCCTTCGAGCGCGTCGCGACCGAGGCGTACTACAGCATGACCCTCCCCGACCCGGCCGCCTCCGCCGCCGACACCGAGGAGTTCATGACGCAGTGGTACCCGTCGGCGATCACGAACGTCTCCGTGCACGAGGTGTGGCCCGGCCACTACCTCCAGTTCCTGCACGCGCCCCGCTTCCCCTCCGACGTGCGCCGCGTCTACTCGGCCAACACCAACGTCGAGGGGTGGGCGCACTACTGCGAGCAGATGATGGTCGAGGAGGGCTTCCACGACGGCGACCCCAAGCTCCGCATCGCCCAGTTGCAAGACGCACTGCTGCGCGACGCGCGCTTCGTCGTCGGGATCCGCCTCCACACGAAGGGGATGACGCTCGACGAGGCGCGCCAGTACTTCGTGGCCGAGGCGTTCCAGCCCATGCCCGTCGCCGCCTCGGAGACCAAGCGCGGCACCTCCGACGCGACCTACGGGTACTACACGCTCGGCAAGCTGATGATCCTCAAGCTGCGCGACGACCTGAAGGCGAAGCGCGGCGCGCGCTTCCGGCTGCAGGAGTTCCACGACGAGTTCCTCCGGCTCGGCCCGCTCCCGCTGCCCCTGATCCGTAGAGCGCTGCTCGGCGAGTCGGGCCGCGCCCTCTGACGTGACCGGTTTCTTCGCCCGCCTCGCGCGCTTCGTCGACGATCACCGCAGGCTCGTCCTGCTGCTGGTCGTCGCGGCGCTCGCGCTCTCGGCGTGGCCGCTCTCGCACGCGCGCTTCTCGGGCGACCTGACCGACCTCCTGCCCGACGACTCGCCCGCCGCCGGCGCCTTCCGCAAGTTCCGCGAGCGCTTCGAGCAGGGCGACAACCTCCTGGTGATCGCCGTCGCCGAGCCGGCCGCGCCCGCCGCCGGCCCGACGCCGCAGCAGTGGATCGCCGCGCTGCGCGAGCGCGTCGCGCGCCTTCCGGAGCCGCTGCGCATCGAGGGCAGCCCGCTCGAGCGGATCGACGCCTTCGTGCAGCGCGTGCTCCCGAGCGCCGGCTTCGCCTTCCTGACCGCCGGCGAGGCCGCGGCGCTGCGCGAGACGCTGACGTCGGCGGGGATCGAGCGCGCGCTCGGGCGCTCGCTGCGGCTGCTCGAGCAGTCGCCCGGCCTCGACATGAGCGAGCTGGTGCGCCGCGACCCGCTCTGCCTGCGCGACCTGCTCGCCGCGCGCGCCGCGCAGCTCTTCGGCGGCGCGCGTCCGAGCGCGCCCGACGGGCGCTTCGCCCTGCTCTCGCTCCTCGGGCCCAAGCCGGCGCAGGACCTTTCCGCCTCGCGCGCCGTCGTCGCCGCCGTCCGACGCGAGATCGACGCGCTCGGCCGCCCGCCGCACCTCGCGATCCGCCTCACCGGCGGCTACGCGATCGCCGTCGAGGACGAGGCCGAGGTGCGCGGCAGCCTGCAGGGGACGACGCTCTCCTCGATCCTCATGGTCGTCCTGCTGCAGCTCGCCGCCTATCGCGGCCTCGCCCGCCTCTTCTCCGCCAGCACGACGCTGCTGGTCGGCGTCGCGTGGGCCTACGCGATCTTCGTCGCGCTGCGCGGCGGCATCACGCTGCTCACCGCGGTGGGCGCGGCGATGCTGGTCGGCCTCGCCGACGACTACGGCGTCCACCTCTACTCCGAGCTCCTGCGCGCGCACGCGGGCGGCGCGGACCGGAAGACTGCGCGCCTCGCCATGGTCGCGCGCGGCGGCGTGCGGGTGGCCGTCGGCGCGTTCACCTCCATCGGCTGCTTCCTCGCGTTCGGCATGACCGGCTTCAAGGGGCTCTCCGACCTCGGCCTCATCTCCGGGATCGGCCTCATCACCTGCCTGATCGCGTTCCTCACCCTCTTCCCGGCGCTCTTGAGGAACCACGTCCCGCGCGTGAAGCGGACCTTCGTCGCGCACTTCGCCGACGCGCTCGCGGCGCTGCCGCTGCGCTGGCCGCGCGCGACGCTCGGCGCGGCGATGGCGGTGACCGCGGGCGCCGTCGCCGTGCTCGCGCTGCGCGGCGCGCCGCCGTTCGTCTCCGACCTGAACGCGCTCCACACCGACCGCTCGCCCGCGATGCAGGCGCTCGCCGAGCTCGACCGCCTCGTCGACCGCCCGCTCGTCCCGTGGGTCGTGCTGGCCGAGGGGGCGACCCCCGAGGAGCTCGCCGACCGCTTCGACGCGCTGACGCCGCAGCTCGAAGCGCGCGTCGCCGACGGGACGCTGGTCGCGTGGGAGCCGCCGACGCGCGCGCTGCCGACGCGGCGCGACCAGCAGGCGGCGTTCGCGGCGCTCGCCGGTCTCGACGGCGACGCGGTCGCGCGCACGCTGCGCGAGAAGGCCGACGCGCTCGGCTTCGCGCCCGGCGCGCTCGCGGCGACCGAGGAGATGCTGCGCGCCAACCTCGCGCGCGCCGCCCGCGGCGAGTGCGTCACGCTCGACGAGCTCGCGCGGCTCGGCGCCGGCGGGCTCGTCGACCAGTTCTTCCGGCGCGGCCCCGCCGGCTGGACCGCCGCCGGCTACGTCTTCGCGAGCGGCGGCCTCTTCGCAGGAGACCGCCAACACGACGTGATCGGCCGCCTCTCCGCCGCGCTCGCCGACGCGCCCGGCTTCGCGCTCACCGGGTTCCAGGTGGTCGCCTACGAGCTCACCTCGCGCGTGCGCAAGGACTTCCGCGGCGTGACGGCGCTCGCCATCGGCGTCGTCGTCCTGCTCGTGCTGATCTGCAGCCGGTCGCCGGGCGGGACGCTCCTCGCCCTCCTGCCGGTCGGCGTCGCCTTCCTCTGGCTGCTCGCCGCGATGCAGCTGCGCGGGCTCCCCTTCAACGTCCTGAACATCGTCCTGCTGCCGATGCTGGTCGGGCTCGGCGTCGACTACGGCATCCACCTCGTGTTCGACGCGCGCGAGACCGGCGACGTGCGCGCCTCGACGCGCGCGGTGATGCTGCCGATGCTGGTCTCGGCGGTGACGACGGTGGCCGGCTTCGGCTCGCTGATGGGCGTGCGCAATCCCGGCGTGGAGTCGATGGGCGAGCTCTCGGCGGCCGGCATCGCCTTCACGCTGATCGCGACGATCGTCGTGCTCGCGCCGCTGCTGCGGCTGCGCATGCGGGACCCGCCGACGCCTTGAACTGGAGCGGACGTCGAGAACGCGGGTGAAGCGGACGCGGGGAGCGGGGGTGCGTGGTTGAACGCGCGACGGGCGCGGGCGGGTGGAGGGGCGGAGGGGAAAAAGGCTCGATGGACGGGACACGCTCGCCCCAAACCAACGATGAACGGGGGGCTCGCTGCGCTCGGCGCATTCGAATACGACTCGCAGGAGCTCCGTGGTCGACCGCCTCACGCGGCGTCCCGTCCCTCGACCTTTTTTCCCTCCGCCCATTCACCACCGTTCGAGACCGTCGCGCGACGACAGGAGACTGCTCCCCGCGGCCTTTTCGCACGGTCCTCGCACGACGTCCGACATCGTTGCTGCGCCACGGGAGATGTTCGGCGCGCGACTGGGCGTGATGCGAGTTCACGCGGAACGGTGAAACACGGCGAATGCGGACGTCGTGGCCATTCCGGGACTTGACCGTGCTTCATCGGGTCGGGGCCGTTCACGTGCCGAGTCGACCAGGTCCCTCGTAGGCCGACATCGCTCGTGTCAGTCCGATGCCCGTCCACGGTGCGTCGGCAATGAGGGCGAGGAAGGTGAGACGAGCGCCCCTTAGTTCAGGACCGTGCCGTGGTTCCAAGCGTCCGGCTACGACCCGACTGCGATCGTGCGCGCGCCGAGAATCTCCCGCGGCGCAGCAACGACGTCGGACGTCGTTCGAGGACGTGGCGAATCGGTCGCGGGGAGCAGGTTTCCCGTCGTCGCGCGACGGTCTCGAGCGGTTGTGAAAGGGCGGAGGGGAAAAAGGTCGAGGGACGGGACGCCGCGTGAGGCGGTCGACCACGGAACTGCTGCGAGTCGTGCCCGAATGCGCCGAGCGCAGCGAGCCCCCCGTTCATCGTTGGTTTGG